>Ga0315282_10000587_pt1 | contig 71548 bp, 53 predicted proteins | sample YL17G07_20_MG_FD_203693 | JGI IMG/M metagenome (GOLD analysis project Ga0315282, IMG submission 203693) | Sediment microbial communities from Yellowstone Lake, YNP, Wyoming, USA - YL17G07_20 | ecosystem: Environmental > Aquatic > Freshwater > Lake > Sediment | place: USA: Wyoming | collected... | reverse complement strand
CGCCTGGCTGGCCAACTTCCGCCGCTTGGTGGTGCGCTACGAGCGCAAGCTGCAAATCTACAGCGCCTTCTTTCATCTGGCCTGCATCATGATCGTCCTGAGCAGGTTATGAAACCACTTCTAGTCGGGGCGGGAGGCCCCTCATACAAGAAGGCCGCTAGGTGGCGTAGTTGCCGCCGAAGGGGCGGTGAGAGATGGGTGTGAGGCGGTAGAAGCGGTCGTCGAGGACCTGGTCGGCGTCAAGCTCGAAGGCCTGGCAGAAAGGGTGGAGGTGAGAGCGGAGGGCCTGGCGCTGGTCATCGTCCAGAAGGGCGATCCGCGCGTGGTTGGTGGCGATGTTGAACTCGTCAATCTGCCCGCGCAGGATGATCTCGCCGCCGTGGATGCCCGTGGCGCAGTAATCGCCGACCAGGGGCCGACCGTCGCGGTTCAGGCCCAACAGGATCAGCGTGCCGCCGGCCATGTACTCGCCGAAGAAGTCGCCGGCACAGCCCCCGGCGATAATGACGGGCACCTGCGTCTTGTAGGCCTTCATGTGGATGCCCACGCGGTAGCCGACATCCCCCCGCACGAACACGCGCCCGCCGCGCATGCCGTAGCCAATCACATCGCCGGCATGGCCGTGGACGATGATCTCGCCCCGGTTCATGGTGTTGGCCACGCCGTCCTGGGCGTTGCCGTGCACGGTGATGTGGGGGCCGTTCATGAACGCGCCGAGGTCGTTGCCGGGGGTGCCGTGGATCTGGATGGTGACCTCCTCGTCCAGGCCGTCGCCAATGTAGCGCTGGCCGTTGACGTTGACCAGCTCGAAATGCCGCTCGCCGGCGGCGACGGCGTCGCGGACCATCTTGTTGAGCTTGCGGTAGTGGAGGCCGGAGGCATCAATGCGCATATCGGGTCACCCTCGAGTCGGGGCGGGACGCCCCTCCTACAAGACAAGGGGGGCGTCGCGGACCATCTTGTTGAGCTTGCGGTAGTGGAGGCCGGAGGCATCAATGCGCACGTGAGGGCACCCCGTCTGGGTTCCAGGTTTCAGGTTGCAGCAAAGGCCTACCCCTCGGGCCACTGCCAGTGCACCAACCACGTCCAGTCGGGGCGAGACGCCCCTCGTACAGAACGGCAACGGCGTGTGCAACATCAGGGGATGTTGCACTCCACAAACGGCAGGAACGGCATGCAACATCGGGCGATGTTGCGCTCCATAAACGGCAGGAACGGCATGCAACATCGGGCGATGTTGCGCTCCATAAACGGCAGGAACGCCTAGACGCCGGCTTGTTTGACGCCCAGGACGTCCATGGTCTCCTTGGTCAGGCCGACGGCGCGCAGGCGCTCGCGGCTGCCGCGTAGGCTTTCCACCGCGTTCACGCCGAGGGCTCCCAGAATCTCCTTGAGCTCCTCGGTCCAGGCGCGGACCAGGTTGGCCACCATCTCGGCCCGGACCATGGGGTCCAGCCGCCGCGTCAGCTCCGGGCGCTGGGTGGTGATGCCCCAGGAGCAGTTGCCGGTGTAGCAGCGCTGGCAGACGTGACAGCCCATGGCGATGAGCGCGGCCGTGCCGATGGCAACCGCGTCGGCGCCCAGGGCGATGATCTTGGCCAGGTCGGCGCTGCTGCGGATGCTGCCGGCGGCGATGAGAGAGCAGTGGTTGCGGATGCCCTCCTCGCGCAGCCGGTCGTCCACCGCCGCGATGGCCAGTTCGATGGGGATGCCCACGTGGTCGCGGATGATGGTGGGGGCAGCGCCGGTGCCGCCACGGAAGCCGTCAAGGTAGAGGATGTCGGCGCCGGCGCGGACGATGCCGCTGGCGATGGCCGCCACGTTGTGCACGGCAGCGATCTTGACGCCGACGGGCTTGCTGTAGTCCACGGCCTCCTTGAGGGCGTAGATGAGCTGGCGCAGGTCCTCGATGGAGTAGATGTCGTGGTGCGGGGCCGGCGAGAGGCAGTCGGTGCCAATAGGCACCATGCGCGCCTCAGATACCTGGAGGGGCACCTTCTCGCCGGGGAGGTGCCCGCCGATGCCCGGCTTGGCCCCTTGGCCGATCTTGATCTCGATGGCGGCGGCACGCTTCAGGTATTCGCTATGCACGCCGAAGCGGCCGGAGGCAACCTGGACGCAGGCCCGATCGGCGTACTCGTAGAGGTCCTGGTGCAGGCCGCCCTCGCCGGTGGCCCACATGATGCCGCACTCCTTGGCGGCTAGGGCCAGCGACTTCTGGGCGTTCAGGCTGATGGACCCATAGGACATGGGGGCGAAGGTGATGGGCGTTTCCAGCTTCACCTGCGGGGGGATGTCGGTCTTGAGCCGGGGCTGCCCCTTTTCGTCCTGCTCCACCTCCACCTGGTCGGGCTTGCGGCCCAGGTAGGTGCGCAGCTCCATGGGCTCGCGGAGCGGGTCAATGGAGGGATTGGTGACCTGACAGGCGTCGAGCAGCAGATGATCGAAGACCATCTCGTAGTCCAGCTCATTGCCCATGCCGGTCAGGAGCACGCCGCCGGTCAGCGCCTGCTTGAGGGTGCTGCGCCGGAGCGCCGGGGTCCAGGCGCCGTGGTGGCGGTAGGCCATCGGGTTCTCGGTGACCGCGATGGCGGCCTCGGGGCAGACGGCCATGCAGTAGCCGCAGGCCACGCATTGATTGGTGGGGTGCTCCTTGACCCGGCCCTCGAAGACCAGGGCGTCGAAGCCGCAGCCGCGCACGCAGCGCTGGCAGCGGCGGCAGATCTCGTGATCCACTACTACCTTGAAGTCGCGCGGGACTTTGTTGGTTGCCATGTTAGTCTATCCCCAACCTGACTCCGGCCGCGAGAGCCAGCGACGTTGTCACGCGGTCGAGGCAGCCACCTGGGTGCCTGCGGCAGCCGCCTGCGGCTGGCCCTCCCCTTCCAGCCAGCCCACCACCGGCTCGCCGGCTTTGGGCGTCCACACGCGGTCGGGGCTGGGGCAGATCTCGCGGATGGCGGACTCCTCACTGGCGATGTAGAGCACGTCGCCGTGTTCAGCCGCGACCATGGGCCGCAGCTTGATGCGGTCGTTGAAGCCGACCATGCCCCGGGAGTGGCCGAAGATGATGGCGAAGGGCCCGTTGACCAGCGCGGGGCCGTAGACCAGGCGCAAGGCCCGCAGCAGCTCCTGCTGATGCTCGGGAGCGCGGTCAATGACCTTCCAGAAGGGGGCGGCCAGGGCATCGGCGGCAATCTCCATGGGCAGCCCGTGCTTGCGCACCAGCAAGTCCAGCAGGTAGGCCATGACCTCGGTGTCGGTAAGCAGCGTGCACTTGTAGCCGAAGCCCTCCAGGTAACGCTTGTTGATGCCGTAGGAGGAGATCTCGCCGTTGTGTATGACCGCCCAGTCCAGCAAGGTGAAGGGGTGGGCGCCGCCCCACCAGCCCGGGGTGTTGGTGGGGAAGCGGCCGTGCGCTATCCAGGTCCAGCCTTCGTACTCGTCCAGGCGGTAGAAGCGGCCCACATCCTCCGCGTAGCCGACCGCCTTGAAGGCGCCCATGTTCCTGCCGCTGGAGAAGACGAAGGCCCCTTCGATGGTCTCGTTGATGGTCATGACGTGACGGATCATCACGTCGGCCTCGTCGGCCCCCTCGGGCAGGTCGGCCGGTCGCGGCAGCACGAAGTAGCGCCACAACAGCGGCGGGTCCACCACGCCGGGATGGGCGCGGGTGGGTATGGGCTCGGCCTTCTCCACCAGCAGATGCTGCTGCACGTACTCCTGCGTGCGCCGCTGAGCGACGTCGCTGTAGGCCATGATGTGCAGGGCGTAGTGGTCGGGCAGCTCCGGGTAGATGCCGTAGGCGGCGAACCCGCCGCCCAGGCCGTTGGAGCGGTCGTGCAGCAGGGCGATGGACTTCATGATGGTCTCGCCGCTGCATTTCTGCCGGCGGCGATGCATCATGCCGCTAAGTCCACAGCCCGCGATACTCCTGCCGTGCTCGTAGTCCTGCAACTGTGTCTGCCCCCGTCGCGACGATTACCTGCCGCCGCCCAGCAAGACCCTGAGTTCATCCAGGGCTACCGAGGCCGGCACCGGCAGCCCCAGCTTGCTGCGCTGCGCGGCCGAGGCCTTGGTCAACAGCCCCGTGTTGCGGAACACCTTGAGCGACGAATCCACCTGGGGCGGCTTGAGGCCGCGCTCCATCGCCAGCGCCTTCAGCTCGCGCAGCGGCTCGATCATCCCGTACTTCATATAGCACAGCTCGTGGCAGGTATAGCACTCCAGGCACCACCACACCTGCGGCATGTCCAGAGCTTCCTCAAGGCGGCCCTCGCGGATCAGCTCCAGCAACAGGTATGGATCGTAGTCCTCGCGGAACAACGCCAGCGGGCAATCCTCCTGGCAGGCGCGGCAGGCCAGGCACTCCTTGAGAAGCTCGCGGTCGAAACGAGGCTGGTTCACGGCACCCTCACCTGCCCCGCCGCCAGGCATTTCTCAAAGAAGGGTTTGGGGTCAATGCGGTGCATCTCGGGCCCCATTTCGTTGTAGTCCAGCCCCAGAGCCACGCCGACCAGTTCCGGCAACGAGAGGCAGGGGAGGTTGTAGGCGTCGCCCTCACGCTCCATGACTAGCTGGGCCACGTCGTACTGCATCAGGCACGCCGGACAGCAGGTAGTCAGACAGTCAACGCCGATCCGGCGCAGCTCCACCAGCTTCTCGCGGGTCATGTCGGCCGCCTGTGTCGGGTTGCCGGCGGTGTTCAACGTGCCGCCGCAGCACAGGAGCTTGGTGGAGTAAGGCACGCTGGTCGCGCCCAGGGCCCGCACGATGGCATCGTAGCGCGTGGGGTCCATAGGGCTGTCCAGGCGCAGGGCATTGCTGGGCCGGGAGTAGTGGCAGCCCGCGTGCACGGCGACCCTGATGTCCTCCAGAGGGCGCTCGACGCGGCGCCTCAACTCCTGGATCGAGAAGTGGTCGTGCAGGACCTCGACGAGGTGGCTTACCTCCAGGGCGCCGGTCCAGCGGCGGCCAACGGTCGCCAGCCGCTGGTTGACGTGGTCGCGCAAGCCCGGATCAGCCTTGAGCTGCTGGTTAGCCCCCTTGAGTGTGCTGTAGCAGCCGTTGCAGGGGGTCACCAGGGTGGTGAAGCCCTGCTCCTCGGCGGCGGCCAGGTTCCGTGCGGCGGTCAGCAGCCAGATGTCATAGTCGTCGGCGGCGATCAGGGACCTCTCGGGGCAGCAGGTGACGTGCTGCATATCCACGAGGGGCAGGTCGAGGGCCGCAAAGACCATGCGAGTGGCCTTCTCGATGAAGGGGAATCGGCCGGCGACGAAGCAGCCCCAAAAAGCACCATAGCTGCGGGCCATTCTCTCGCTCCCACGGCGGCGGTGGAAGGCGCCAACGCTGGAATATAGCAGTTCCCCCACGCACCGTCAAGGAGCGCCGTTCGCGCGGCAACGCGAGCGTCCCACAGCGGCCAGCCCAAGGGTCATGGGGGCAATGCGATGATAGCCCATTCGGAGGGGAGCGGCTGCGGGCAGTACCCCAGCCTGCGGGCTGGCGCGCCCAGAACCCCACCCGAGGAGGAGAGCGCACTTGCGGGGCGAAGACGCCCCCGGGCAGGCCGGCGAATATACAGACGACGAAAAGGGAGCAAGCAACGTGAAGAAGGGCATAAGCTGCCTGGTGCAACGGCACCGCGAACTGTCGCACCTGGACATGTTCAGGCAAGCCAGCGACTGGGGCTACGACGGCGTAGAGGCCTTGATGCACGAGACCGGGGAGCTGAGCATGACCGCCAGCGACGCCGATCTGGCGCGGGTCAGGGAGATGGCCGCCGAGGTTGGGGTCGAGATCGTCAGCCTGTGCCCGCGCATCGGAAGGGACTGCTCACTGACGCATCCGCAGGCGGAGGTACGCGACTTCGGCAAAGAGGTGGTGCGCGGGCTGATTCGCTGCGCGGCGGCGCTGGGGGTGGACGCCTTCCTGCTCGTGGCGGGGCGCGTCAGCGAGGACGTGCGCTACGACCAGGCGCTGGAGCGCGCGGGCGAGGCCCTGCGGGAGCTGGCGCCGGAGGCAGCCGCGGCCGGCGTGACCATCGCGGTGGAGAACGTGTGGAACAGGATGCTGCTGAGCCCGGTGGAGGCCAGGGACTTCCTGGACGGGATCGGCAGCCCGGGGGTGGGCTGGTTCTTCGACATCGGCAACGTGGTGCTTTTCGGCTACCCGGAGCAGTGGATCGAGATCCTGGGGCCGCGCCTCAAGCGGGTGCACGCCAAGGACTTCCGCAGGAAGGACTACCGGTTCACGCCGCTGCTGGAGGGGGACGTGAACTGGCCGCGGGTGATGGCCGCCCTGCGCGGGATCGGCTATGACCACTACCTGATCTCGGAAGTGGACGGCGACGACGAGGCGCACATGCGGACGGCGGCGGCACTGACACAGATCATCGCGCTCTGAGGGCACAAACGACGCCTGCCGGAGGTGTTAGAGCAGGCCTCCTGTGGTACAATCTGCGTGAGCCGGCTGGGAGACGGATCGGCTGCCGGCGAGCTTGGGGAGGCAGGTTGTGGAACTCGAGCAAGCCCTAGCTGAAGCGGACGACCTGCGCCTGGCAGTCAGGATAGATGAGGCGCTGGCTGCATACAGGCGAATCGTGGCCGAGTACCCCGACTGCCCCGAGGCGCGGCACGGGCTGGGCCTGTGCTTTGGCTTCAAGGGCCTGCTGGACGGGTCCATTCGCGAGCTGGAGATCGCCGCCGAGCTGGCCCCACTGTCCGCGCGCCTTCTGCTGGACCTGGCCAAGACCTACATGATGAACGAGATGTACCTCGAGGGCGAGACCACCTTCACCAAGGTCCTCAAGCTAGACCCCGACAACGGCGAGGCAAAGAAGCAACTGCAATACTGCCGGGAGTGGGCGCTGAAGCTGTAGGCGCTGGCTGCCCCGGACCGGCCAGGCCGGCCGCCTGTCCTTTTCCCCCTTGACATTCCGAAGGTCAGTTGGTATAATATCAGCGCGCGGTTAGCACTCGCATTCGTCGAGTGCTAACCGAATCCGAGAAGCCTACGGGTCTGCCTGCCGGCAGGCAGGCTAGCCCGGTGAGCCAGAAAGGTGGTGAAAGAAGAGGTGCTAAAGCCGCTTGGTAACCGTGTTCTGGTCGAGCCGCTGGTCGAGCAGGCCATGACCAGCGGGGGAATCGTGCTGCCGGACACAGCCAAGAAGAAGCCGCTGGAGGGCAAGGTGCTCGCCGTCGGGGAGGGTGAGCGGCTGGAGAGCGGGGAGATCGTGCCTCCTCCGGTGAAGAAGGGCAACATCGTCATCTACCCGGAGTTCAGCGGCACGGAGATTCGCGTGGGCAACAAGGACTTGCTGGTCATCGAGGTAGACTCGCTGCTCGCAGTCAAGGAGCCGGACAAGAAGCCAGCTCCCGCCAAGGTCGCCAAGAAAAAAGCCGCCAAGAAGAGATAAGCGGGGCCTTCGCCCCAACCTGAAGTGCGAGTCGGGGCTTCGGTGGCCAAACCCTCGACGAAGCCTGACAGCAACGGGCCCAGGCCTCGGGGGCCTGGGCCAGAGGGAAGCAGAGAACCCACCTGCCGTGGGGCAGGCACGCAAAGGAGGGACAGTGGATGGCCAAGCAGTTGTGCTTTGACGAGCAGGCCCGGCGAGCGCTGGAGCGCGGCGTGAACGCGGTGGCCGACGCCGTGCGCGTGACGCTGGGCCCCAAGGGCCGCAACGTAGTGCTGGACAAGAAGTGGGGCTCGCCCACCATCACCAAGGACGGGGTGACCGTGGCCAAGGAGATAGAGCTGGAGGAGCCCTACGAGAACATGGGGGCCCAGCTGTGCCGCGAGGTAGCCTCCAAGACCAACGACGACACCGGCGACGGCACCACCACCGCCACCGTGCTGGCCCAGGCAATCATGCGGGCCGGGCTGAAGAACGTGGTCGCCGGCGCCAACCCCATGATCCTGAAGCGGGGCATCGAGCGGGCGGTGGAAGCGGTGGTCGCCGACCTCAAGAAGCGGGCCATCGAGGTCAAGACCCACGAGGACATCGCCAACGTGGCCGGCATCGCGGGCAACGACCCGGAGATCGGCAAAGTCATCGCCGACGCCATGGACAAGGTGGGCAAGGACGGCGTCATCACGGTGGAGGAGAGCAAGGGCCTGGAGACCACCCTGGAAGTGGTCGAGGGCATGCAGTTCGACAAGGGCTACATCTCGCCCTACTTCGTGACCGACGCTGAGGTCATGGAGTGCGTGCTGGAGGAGCCCTACGTGCTGGTGCACGAGAAGAAGATCAGCGCGGTGGCCGACATCATCCCGCTGCTGGAGAAGGTGGCGAAGTCGGGCCGGCCGCTGCTGGTCATCGCCGAGGACGCGGAGGGCGAGGTGCTGGCCACCCTGGTGGTCAATAAGATGCGGGGCATCCTGGGCTGCTGCGCGGTCAAGGCTCCCGGGTTCGGCGACCGGCGCAAGGCCATGCTGGGCGATATCGCCACCTTGACCGGAGGCACCTACCTCTCTGAGGACCTGGGTATCAAGCTCGAGAACGTCGAGCTGCCCGAGCTGGGCAAGGCTCAGAAGGTAGTAGTGACCAAGGACGACTGCACCATCGTGCAGGGCGCGGGCAGCAAGGAGGCCATCACGGGCCGCATCGCCCAGATTCGCAAGCAGATCGAGGAGACCGACTCCGACTACGATCGCGAGAAGCTCCAGGAGCGGCTGGCGAAGCTGGCCGGCGGCGTGGCGGTGATCAAGGTAGGCGCGGCCACGGAGACGGAGCTGAAGGAGAAGAAGCACCGCTTCGAGGACGCCCTGTCTTCGGCGCGCTCCGGCCTGGAGGAGGGCATGGTGGCCGGCGGCGGCGTGGCCCTGCTGCGGTCAGCCAGGTGCCTGGGCGACCTGAAGGCCGAAGGCGACGAACTGGTGGGCATCAAGATAGTGCAGAAGGCCCTGGAGGAGCCCCTGCGGCAGATCGCGGACAACGCCGGCTGGGAGGGCTCAGTGGTGGTGCAGGAAGTAACTAGCAGCAAGAGCCAGAACCGCGGCTTCGACGCCCTGCGGGAGGAGTACGCGGACATGGTGAAGGCCGGGATAACCGACCCGGTGAAGGTGGTGCGCTCCTCCCTGGAGAACGCGGCCAGCATTGGCTCGCTGCTGCTGACCACGGAAGTCCTGGTGGCCGATATCCCCGAGGAGGAGAAGGCGCCCCCTGGGCCGCCCGGAGGCGGGGAGTACTAGCCGCCGCCAGGTTGGGAGACCATCAACGCGGCCGTCGGCTCTGCCGGCGGCCGCTTTTGCTGCCAGTCGGGCCTGCGCAGGGCGCCCACCGGCACGCGGGACCGCTGTTTGACACTGGGAGGGCCGATTGGCTATAATCCGGCTTGTGGAGCGGGGAGGCATCACATGACCAGTCACGGCCTCGGATGCAGCCAGCGGCCTAGGGCAATGCTGGCCGCTATTGCAGCAGCTATCGCAGCGCAAGTCGCGTCCAGCGCAGCCTGGGGCCAAGCGGCCGGGCCTTCCACCTGGACGGTCCGGGTCAATGGGCAAGCGGTGGAGTGCCGGCCCTCCCCTCGCAGCAGCGACGGGCACGTTCTCCTGCCAGCCAGTCTGTTGGAGCAGCACCTGGGCGTCTCCGTCGCTCAAGATGAGAAAACCGGCGTCTGGGCGCTCCGGTCCGGCAGCCACGAGCTGCAACTGCGCAGCTGGCAGCGGGAGTATGTAGCCGACGGCCAGCGAGGCCGCGCGGCCTGGCCGCCGGAGCTGATCGGCGATCAGGTCTACGTGCCGCTGGAGACGCTCGCAGCTGGGTTGGAGCTGGCGGCTTCCTCCAGCCAGGTCGGCCCACATGCGACCATTGACGTCGGTGGGCCGCCCATCACCCTCATTGACCTGCGCCAAGGCAGGCACGAAGCGTACTTCCGTGTAGTGCTGGAGTTTGACGGCCCTCCCGTCTTCACCTGGCAGGCAGCCGGCCGGCAGGTCACGGTCGAGGTGACCAACATCAGGGGCAAGGCGCACGCCAGGCACATCCGGCCAACAGACCCGCTGGCAGCCGAGATTCGCGAGCAGCAGGCACCAGGCGGTCCCCTGCGGCTGGAGATCAGCCTGACGCAAGATGCTGAGCCGAAGGTCTACACACTGGCTGGTCCGCCGCGGCTGGTGGTGGATCTGGCCCGCAAGCTGCCGCAGGCCCCGCCCACAGGGCCAGTGCAGCCGCCGGTCGTCACCGGGCCCGCAGCCACAGTCGAGCAGCGCAGCTTCTCTACACCGGCCGGCCCGGTGGCCGTGACGGTGCTGCGCGTTGATCTGAGGCAGCCGGGAGTGGAGGTGAGGCCGGCACTGGGTGGGGAGACGGTGATGGAGAAGGCGCGGCCCAGCACGATTGCGCAGCGGGCGGGGGCCAGCGCGGCGATCAACGGCGGCTTTTTCGCCCGCGAGGGCCCGCCGCTGGGAATGCTGGTGATTGATGGCGAGTGGATCAAGCACCCCATAGCTGGGCGGACCGTTCTGGGCCTCACCCAGGACGGTAAGGTGCTCATGGAACGGCTGTTTTTGCGGGCGGCGGCCGCTTTTCCCCAGGTAGGCACCATCGAGGTAGATGCCCTGAATCAGCGGCACGTGGCGGAAGGCGAGGTCGTGCTGTTCACGCGGCGCTGGGGCCCCGAAGCTCCGGCGCGGCCGCACAATGTCAAGGTGGCAATCAGCTCGCAGCAAGTCGTCGAAAGGGTGGACACCTCCGGCGGGCCCCTGCCGATTCCCGAGGGCGGCTCTGTGCTCTCGGCGACGGGCGGCAAGGCACGCGCGCTGGCTCAGGCGCAGCCGGGCACCACGGTGGAGATCTCCCTGGGCTGCACGCCCCCGTGGAAGGACCTCAAGCACGCGCTAGGGGGCGGTCCGCGTCTGGTCGCCGGAGGGCGGAAGTACTGCACGGCGGAGGCCGAGGGCTTCCGGGGAGACGTGAAGTACGGCCGCGCGGAGCGCAGCGCGGTGGGCGTGGACGCGGAGGGGCGGCTGCTGCTGGTGGCAGCGAGCGGCAGCCAGGGCATGACGCTGGACGAGTTGGCCAGCACCATGCTCAAGCTCGGGGCTGTGGACGCCATGAACCTGGACGGGGGCTCTTCCAGCGCTCTGATCGTGAACGGCCAGTTGGCCGGCCGGCCTTCTTCGGGGTGGGAGCGCCCCGTGTCAAACGCGCTGCTGGTCTTTCTGCCCGCCGCGGACACCCGGGTGGCGAAGCCAGGCGGCGGCTAGGCACGAACGATCGCGGCCGCAGGGATGCGAGGCAACCATGGCGCCAGCCAAAGTCCTCGTTGTGGATGACGACCCCTCCATCCGGCTGCTTCTGCGGAGCTGTCTGAGCCAATACCAGCTCCTCGAGGCGCGCGACGGCGAGGAGGGCCTGGCCAAGGTGGTGGCGGAGAAGCCAGACCTGCTCATCCTCGATTGGACTATGCCGAAGATGGATGGCGACGAGGTGTGCCGCGCCCTCCGGCAGATGGAGGCCGTAAGCGGGACGCCTGTCATCATGCTCACCGCACGGGACGAGATCGAGGACCAGGTGGAAGGGCTGGAATCGGGCGCGGACGACTACGTGGTGAAGCCCTTCGACCCGCAGATTCTGTTGGCACGAGTGGAAGCGCTGCTGAAGCGCCAGGAACGGGTGAGGTCGGTAGAGCCGCTGATGGAGGTGCTGGGCCGCTGGTACACCAAGCGGGGGCTCGAGGAGCTGGGACGGGAGCTGGAGGTGGCGCGGGAGATTCAGATGGGCATGCTGCCCCAGCAGCTCCCGCAGGTGCCGGGGCTGGACGTGGGCGCCTCCCTGGTGCCCTGCTCGATAGTGGGCGGGGATTTCTACGATTTCCTGCCCGGCGACCCGAACGCCCTGGACGTAGTCATCGCCGACGTCTCCGGCAAAGGGGTGCCGGCCGCGCTGCTCATGGTGATGGTGCGCACCATACTGCGGCTGCTGTCGCGCGAGGGCCGCGACCTGCTGACCACGCTGCGCACGCTGAACGAAATGCTGGTCGCAGAGACCACGGCCGACTGGTTCGTCACCATGTGCTACCTGGTGGTTGAACCTGCCGCCGGCAAGTTCCTCTATGCCAACGCGGGCCATTGTCCGCTGCTGCGCTACCACACTGCCAGCGGCGAGTACGAGATACTGCCCAACAACGGCCCGGGGCTGGGGATATTCGCCGGCGAGGGGTTCCGGGTGGATGAGCTCCCGTTCCGTCCGGGTGAGATGCTGGTCGCCTTCACGGACGGGATCGTGGACGCGGCGCCGGGGGCCACGATGGAGGATCGCTACGAGGCCATCATGGGCGTGGTGCGGGAGCATGCGGGAGCTTCGGCGGCGGAGCTGGCCCAGCATCTGGTGAACTTCGGGGTCCAGGGCGTGGAGCGACACCGAGACGACCTGACGGCCGTTGTGCTCACAGCTATATAGCCAGGCGTTGGCGGGCGCGTAAGGGGGAGGCCGAGGCGGCGGAAGGCCTCGGCCGTTTTCGACGTCAGAGCCAAGCGATGAAGAGACGCTGGGCCGTAGCCATGGTGGTGCTGGCGGCGGCAGCCGGCCTGCTGTTCGCCGGACGCTGGTGGCGCGACTGGCGCCTGGCGCAGGGCAGCATTGACTGGGCCGTCTTTGCGGATCAACGGCCGTGGCTGAGCGAGGTGAGCGCCTGGTCGGAGGAGGTGCACCTCGATAAGGCGCCGGCGCGGCGCGACGAGCTGGGCTGCTATCCACTGGGCAACGGGCACGTTTTCACCACGCTGGGGCTGCGGCTGCCGCTGAATACGCTGGAGAACACCATCGGCCCCAGCTACCAGAAGCAGCAGGGCTTCCTGGGCCAGTGGTCGGCAGGGCTGGAGGTGAACGGGCGTCCCGTGCCCCTGCCGGCCCAGCGGGTACTGCGCGTGGCCGAGAGCGGCGTGGTGCGGGCCACCTGCGGCAGCGACACAGCCGTGCTGGACACCTACGACTTCGTTCCCCCGGCCTGCGACCTGATAGCCCGCATCATAGCGGTGAAGAACACAGCCCGCCGGCCCCAGCGCATAAACGCGGTGGTCTATGTGCGCGGACTGCCACCGGTTGAGGGCCGGCCGGCCGCATTCGAGCGCGGCACCATTCGCGTTCTGCCCTCGGTCAGCCGCGGAACGCTACGGTGGCGGACCGCCACCAGCGAGGTGGGCCCCCAAGCCGTGCCGCAAGCGGAGGCAGTGGGAGTGACCGGCGCCGACCTGGTGGTGCCCTTCGGCCGGGTGCCGCCGGCTCAGAGCCGGGCCAAGCTGCTGTTGGTGGCCATCGCGCGAGGCCCCACCGAAGCGCAGGCGGCGTTGCAGAAGGCGCAGGCGGCCGGCTACGGCTTGCTGGATGCCACCAGGCGATGGTGGCAGAGCTACGCTGACGGCTGCGCGCGTGTGGAGTGCGAGGACAAGCGAACCGGTGACCTGCTGAGCGACGAAGCGCTGCTGATCCAGACCCAGCAGGCGCTCCCCGGCGGCGGCTTCTCGCCGATGTACCAGTACACCTATTGCTGGGCGCGGGACAGCAACGGCCCGATCCGCTACCTGTTGGCCTGCGGCAAGTTCGAGGAGGTCAAGCGCGCGCTGGACTTCTACTACGAGGCCTCGGCCCGCAAGCAGCAGATTCGCATGAACTACGCGCTCGACCTCGAGGTGAGCGGCCCCAGCCCAGAGGTTGACTGGACGAAAACGCCGGCGGAGCCGGCTGAGGCTCCCAGCTTCCTGGTCTTGCAGCATTACTGGTACTGGAAGTATTCGGGGGATGCCCAGCCCATCCGGGCCCACTGGGAGTACCTGCGCCGGTGCCTGGAAGGCCAGGACGTGACGCCGGATCTGCGGCTCCCGTTCAACGGCGACGAGACCTACCGCTTCCCGGGCTACAGCTTCTTCGAGAAGACGCAGCAGCAGCCGAGCGACTACGTGTCACTGCATCTGTACTCCGCCGACTCGGCGTTCGAGTACGTGAAGGCGGCCGAGGCACTGGCCGAGATGGCGCCAGTCGCGGGCCGGTCGGAGGAAGCACAGTCGCTGGCGCAGCGCGCGGCCAGCGTGCGGCAGGCCACCGAGCGCTACTACTGGCAGCCGGAGCACCGCTTCTACGCGCCGGCGATGTCGCGCTTCAGCGGCGAGCGCTACCAGTACCCGTTCGCCAACATCGTCCTGAACCCCATCTGGGTGGGCTATGCCTCCGGCGACGACCCGAGGGCGCGGCAGAACGCGATCAACTGCCTGCGTTACCTGTGGCGCGAGGATGGCACTGCGGACACGACGCCGTCTTTTGGCTACGCGGTCGGCCTGACGCCCGGCATCGTGCTGTACAGCCTGGCAGCCATTGACCACCCGGACGCGGCAAGAGCGTTCCAGGGCACGTTGGCCGCGTTCTCGCCGTCGGGCGACATGTCCGAGATGCTGACGCCGAAGAACCGGCCGGCGGCGGAGTCAGACCCGTGGGGCAAGACGCGCGCGCGGCCCTGGGAGGGCGGCCTCAACGCGGAGGCGCTGCTGTACTACCTGACGGGTTTTGAGCCAGATGCCCCGCACGAGCAAGTCGGTCTCAAGCCACATCTGCCGCCAGGCCAAACCCGTATGACGGTGAGAGGGCTGCGCGTGGGCGCGGAGCTGTTGGACCTGAGCGTGACGGACGAGGCCGGCAGGGCATTCTACTCGGTCAGCCACCACGGCAGCCGGCGCTTGACCGTGGACTTCGTAGCCTCGCTGCCGGCCAGCCAGGTTACTGCTGTGCTCCTGGCCGGCACACAGCTGCGCCCTCCGGAGGTCGGGGACAATGGCCTGGGCCGCACGCAGGTGTCGCTCCGCTTCCGCCTGGAGGCCAACAACACCACCCGCATAAGCATCCGGCACGAACCCACAAGCGCCCAAGCCGCCCGCTTGCAGCGCATTCCATTCAGGTACTTGCCGCCGAGCATCGGCTCTGCCGACGTGGTGCTGGTCACGGGCGACGAGGAGATAGCTGGGCGCTGGCGGCACCCGCCTTCGCAGGCCAAAGGGCCTGCTTCGGCGGGCCGACGGCTGTTCCTGGTAGACAGCGAGATTGCTTTCCCGCCAGAGTACCTGGAAGCGGCGCTCCTCGATGCCGGCGGCCGACGGCGAGTGGCCGAGCTGATCCTGGACGTGTCTGCCTACCCGGGAGCCTTCAAAACGCCAGCGTGGTGGGAGAGTGGGCCGGGGGCGAAGATCCTGAAGCGATTCGAGGCCGCTGGTGGGAAGGTGACGCGGGTGAAGGGGAGCCCGAAGGCCCCACCACCACTGGGGCGGGAAGGCTCAGGTGGGCTGTAGCGTGCAGAGGATGGCTGGGCCCCGCAAGGGGCGCCGGCAGGGGCTGTTGGTGAGGAAGCGGAAGGTATACGGCCGTCGGCGGGCATGTTGACACCGCCCAGGGGCATCAGATATAATGAGCCAGGTGTGCCGAGGTGGTGGAACCTGGTAGACACGCTAGCTTGAGGGGCTAGTGGGGAGAATTCCCTGTGCGGGTTCAAATCCCGCCCTCGGCACCAGCTTTGACAAACGAGGCGGCGGGGCGCATAGCTCAGTTGGGAGAGCGTCTGCTTCACGCGCAGAAGGTCGCAGGTTCAAGCCCTGCTGCGCCCACCAGGAAGGTTCGGCGCCCTGCTCAGTAGCTGGGTGTGAGGCCGTCACGGAGCGGAACTAGCTCAGTTGGTAGAGCGTCTGCTTGCCATGCAGAAGGTCGCGGGTTCGAATCCCGTGTTCCGCTCCAGAAAAGAAGGGCTCCGGCCTGGCGCCGGGGATTGAGCGGAACTAGCTCAGTTGGTAGAGCATCAGCTTCCCAAGCTGAGGGTCGCGGGTTCGAATCCCGTGTTCCGCTCCACTGCGGCGGCGTAGCCAAGTTGGTCAAGGCAGAGGTCTGCAAAACCTCGATTCACCGGTTCGAATCCGGTCGCCGCCTCCATGCAGAACCTCCGCCTGGAATCCTCAAGTCTGCCCTGTCCTTGTGCGCCTCAGCCTCCAACGTCTCTGCCCGCCGTGCTATCTGGCGGCCCGGTCACGGGGCCAGTTCGAGGATCAGGCTCTTCATGAAGGGCGTGCTTTCGCAGGTGATCTGGTAGGTCTCGTCGGGCTTGCTGGCGATGTGCACGTCGCGCTTCTCGATTCCCCCCTCTTCCCAGACGTAGGTGACCTTCATGGGTCGGAAGCCGCCATTGGGCTCCTGGTAGTCGGCGTTGATGCGCAGGTTAAGGATGCAGGTGGTGTTGCGCTGCGTGCCCGAGAACTTGACCAAGGCCGACCTGGTGCCGGCGGGAATATCCGACAGGGCCAAGACCTGCGCGAAGTTGACCGCCGGCCCCTCGCAGCGACCCATGGGGGTGAACGTCTTCCCGCCGTCAAAGGAGGCCGACACATCCCAGGCGTCCTGCTTGTCCCGCGCGCGGTAGTCAATGCCGATGCGCAGGGCAGTCATGTCACCGGGCGTCTGGATGGGGAACGTGGCCTCGGCGGGCGTGCCTGACACGCGCAGGAAAAGCGGCTCCACCCCGTTCAAGACAGGGTGGAAGTCAGAGCAAAGGACTTGCTTGCCCTTGTTGTCCGGCTTGGTGCAGCCCTCGATGGTGATGGTGCCTTCCTGAGGCCCGGCGCTGAACGTGATGGTGTTGCTGCCCTGTGCCAGGGCCGGCAGCGGGCGCTGTGAGTGCTGAATGTCGTGCGAGATCCGCAGGGCGTCGAGGCCGGTGCCCTTTCCTTTGAGCACGAACCTGAGCCGGTAGTCGTAGCGCCGGAAGACCAGCGGCTTCAGGTCCACGCGCTGCTCGCCCGGCGCGGTGACGGTGGTGACTTCCTTCCACTCCAGGCCGTTGTTGTCAGAGAGGAACACTGCGATCTGGCCGCCATTGCCCACAACGGCCTTGAAGCTCAGTTCGCCGCTCAGGTAGACGTAGCTGGAGGGCATGCGGATCTCCAGCAGGCCCGGCTGCGCCGCGTCCTGGACATGGACGGCGGGGTCTTTCTTGTCGTCCGCCTTGCAGGCGAGGTTGTCGGCCTTCAAGGCGCTGTAGCGGAAAACGCCGTCGGCCAGCGGGACGTCGTATTCGAGCGTGCCGTTGCCGACCCGTCCGGGGGCGATATCGCCATACTTGGGCGTGTAGCGCAGGAACGACTGACCCACTTTCATGGTGGCGCAGCCGGGCGCCCCGTCTTCATCCATGCGCACATGCAGGCCCTTGTTCGACCAGTTGCGCGTCAGGCGCTCTCCCGTACGGAGCTGAACGTTCACCTGATAGCCCAGCGAGTAGGCGGTCTCGTAGGCGAACAGGGTCGAGCCATCGTACTCCTGCATGGTGCTGTACCAACCGTGCGTGCCGGCGGGCAGCCAGCCATCCTGCCCGTAGAAGGCACAGTTGGCCAGCAGGTCCGGCCCGTTCTTCCAGCCTGTCCAGCCGTCAGCGCGGTGGAACTCCCGCAGCTTGGCATCGTTGGCTTTGTAGTCGGGCTTAGCTGCCAACCACGCCGTCACCGCGGCGACGATCTCCTCCACGCTGGCCAGCTTGCCGTCCGGCTTGGGGAAGTAGTTGATGAGCGAGGCGTCCAGCAGGTGGTAGCTCCCGTCCCAGAGGATCTCGGGCACCACGTGGGCTCTGATCGTCCAGCCGCGGGCCTGAAGGCCGGCGTAGCGCGCCAGCGCTATGACGCTGGCTGCATTGGGGCTGCAATACGTGTAGCCGTACACGTTGAACAGCTTCATGGGGTCCACGACATCGTCGTCGGCCTGGAGATACTCCTTGGGCGGGCTATCCTGATGCACGAACGTGACGACGGACCTCCACACCGCCAGGCCCTTCTGCTCGTCGGACATGCCTTCTTTGATGAAGGAGTTCCTCCAGGCCTCCAGGCTCGAGACATCCTCCACCCTATTCGACAACACCTTCACGTGGCTTACCACTCCGACCTGTCCTGGTGGGTTCTGAGCAGCCAGAGCGCAGGCGCCAAGCGCCGCCGGCGCTAACGCCAGCGCGACCTTGAGGCTTGACCGGCAGAGCATCTCGATCACTTCCCTCGTGGATCCGGCGGTTCTCACATAGGCTTTCAGTCGCTGTGGCCTTCTTTGAGGGCTACCTCGGTTCCTCCCTGACCGACGATCTGCTCCAGCGCCGCCTGGCCGCTCACTACCCGTACCGGCACGAGCGAATAGCTCATCACACCGGCGGCGCGCAGGCGACAGGTGAGGACGTATCCTTCGTTGCCACCGTAGCTGCGCTCATCGAAGACCAGGTTGCCCAGGCAGTAGGCGATCAGGCTGCGCCGATACTGCTCAATCGCTCCCCGCACGTGTGCGTGATGTCCGACGACCAGACGAGCGCCCAGGTCCACGGCCAAGTGGGCCAGATTCCGCTCATAAGGCGTGACCCGGCGGCTGCCCTCCTTGCCCCAGTGATAGGAGACTACCAGGACGTCGCAACGTCGCGCCAGAGATGGGATGGTCCGGCGCAGGGCTTCTTCGTTCAGTTGCAGGATGCTCTCCCGCTGCGGAGCGTGCACGAAATCGGCGTAGGGGAAATGGCTGTAGGCCAGGAAGCCCACTCGCACCCCCCGCGCGGTGAGCACCACGCCCTCCTCCGCTTCGCGCAGCGTACGGCCCGCGCCCACCGGCATAAGGCCGGCTGCTTGCAGGACCTCCAGTGTCTGGGCCAGCCCCGCGCGTCCGTAGTCAATGGCGTGGTTGTTGGCCAGGCTCATGACGTCAAAGCCCGCTTGCTTCAGGACCGGCGCCATCTCGGGGGAGCCGCGCAGCGCATTGATGCGAGGAAAGCGCGTAGGACGGTCAGTGAGCGGCGATTCCAGGTTGCCGAAGGTCAGGTCAGCGGCTCGCAGGAGGGGGGCCACCTGGGCGAACGGATATCCATTGCCGCGCTGCCGCGAACGCCGGTCCACGTCCCGGCCGAGCATGACATCGCCGACACAGGCGACGGTGACCTGCCCTGCTGAGTGCGGGCTGCGGCAGCCGCAGGCCAGCAGACTCAGAGGCAGGCACGCAAGCACAGCCGCGCGCCGCAGAATGGGCGCACTCGGACACACTTGCTGCTTCACGTTCTCACCGGAACGCCAACGGCCCGGCTGACGCATTGTGAGGTAGTGCCGCTCAGCATCCTCCCCCCGTGAACTCGGGGATATCCTGGAACTTCACCGACTCACCCGTGCCCTTCAGCGGGCTGCGGAAACTGGCAGTCCACTTCGGGGGACCGGGCGCCTTCCTGGAGGCCAGGTTCTGCTGCCACGCCTCGTCGGTCATGCGCTCGGCTACCGGCACGGTGAACTCATGGTAGTCGAAGACGGCCCCTCGGCCCAGTAGGAGCTTCCCCTCCAGCGGGTAGACCACGTAGACCTCGTTGGCGTGGCCGACGCCCTCTTCGAGAGCATAGGGGTCGCGGCCAATCAGGCCTGTGTGCACGTCGGCGATGACCGCCATGTCCTTGTCGGTCATGGAGGTGATCTCGTCACCCTGGACGCCCTGCCTGGTATACAAGTTGAGCCGGGCGAGAGTGTCTCCATAGTACTCAATGTGGCTGTACTCCTCGGCAGTCAGCGTCTTCCCGGTGAGCTCCTTGATGGAGACGCTTTGCAGGAACTCCAGCAGCGAGATGAGTTCGTCGAACGACTCCAGCACGTCCTGGTCGGTCAGCAGCTTCCGCTGCTGTAGCCCGTCGCGCAGTTGCCTGGCGAGCAGCCCCATGCGCCAGTAGGTCAGCACCTCCGGCTCCACGTAGCCCTTGGGCGGTGGCGGCGGCTTCTGCTGGCCGCCTTCCCCGCCACACTCGGCCACCACCGACTGTTTGGCGTAGAGGATAGTGTCGTGCCGCAGCTCCGCCCAACTGCCCAGCGAGGCGTTGAGCTGCTTGTCCACCCAGGCCTGACTGCGCATGAACGAAGGGTAGCCCTCCTGCTTGACTTCCAGCAGGGACTTCAGCGCGTGCAGCCAGCCCACATAGACGTTCTTGGTCCAGTCCTTGTCAGTGTAGCCGGCCACCTCCTGGCGCAGCTTCTGCGTCTGTTCGGTGTAGTTCCTGAACTTGGCCTGCTCGTAGACCTTGTCGGCTATCTGGTAAGCGCGCTCCGAGCCCAGGACCGACATGACGTCCAGGCCCATGGGGAACGTGCGGATCCCATGGGTGCCCGGGCCAGCGGCCTCACCAGCACCGACACCCACGTCCGGGTAGACCATCATCTGGAATATATGCGAGTCCAGGACGAAGCGCTGGCCCAGGGTGCGGAACTGCGGAATGCCGGGCAGTTCGGGGTCCTTGAGAATGGAGGCCATAGCGATGCCCGGCGGGCGCATGGCCAGCACCTCTTCGGCCAGCTTGGTCAGGTTCTCTTCCGGGACGAGGTTCTTGGTGTCCAGCGGCTCCCCGAACAGCTTGCGGGTGGCCTGCCCGAAGTCACCCGGCGTGTTGTCATCGGCGAATCCGACCATGAAGGCGGTCGGCTCGTAGACATCCTCCCAGACCTTGCCCAGCGGCTCCTGGCCGACTTTGTCGCGCACCACGGCCTGCGCCATGAGCACCGCCTGCCGCGCCTGGCGCGGGGCCAACTGGTCTCTCATGTTGCGCAGGGCAATGGGCACCAGGCCGTACCACATGAGGGCCTTGAAGTAGCGCTTCAGCTTGTCGCTGCGCGTGTAGTGGCCGCGGGGGATGAACTGCGAGTAGTCCACCTTGAAGCCCACGGTGGGCGACGCCGCAAACCCTTCGTGTGCGCCGATCAGCGCCAGTTCCTGGTCGGCCAGCTTCGCCACTTGTGCGGAAACTTCCACCTGCCACTGCTCTTTGGGGATCTCCAGCAGGCGCACGGGCACCAGTGCATAGGCGAAGTTGCACAAGGCAGCTTCCTTGATCTCCGGCTGAGCAGCCTGGTCGTACCTGGCTGCGGCGCCACGCAGCAGCCCCAGGGCCAGCGTGCTGGCACGGTCATACAGCGTGCTGACCTCGATGGTGCGCAGGACGTAGTCGTAGAAGATGTGAAAGGTGTGCAGGATGGAGTCCGCCGTCACGAAGCTGGGCCGGTGCACGCGCGGGTAATTGTTTAGCTCGTAGACGAACTCCATCTGCTTCCACTCGGCCGGCACGACCACGAAGCCGTTCTTGGCTATCAGTTTGCGATGCTCGGGCCGCAGGTCGGACTTGAACAGCACCAGGTTGGCCACGTTGCCCAAGTCCGGCGCGACCTGGTAGGCGGCCACCTGGGGAGCGAACTGCGGCTTCTGGCCCAGGTCCACGCTGAAGCCGGTCTCCTGGGCGAACTGGTAGTCGTCCGTCTGTATCGGAGGCCTGAGCGGGGCAGCGGCAGGGCCGGCCGCCTGGCGCCGACAGCCAGCCGTCAGCGGGATGAGCAACGACATCATTGCCAACCAGATGAGGCCAGAGCGTTTCATTGCAGGTGCCTCCCGATCGTAGGATTGGGTGAGGATTCAGGCTGGTCCGCCGCGTCGGACTGCTCTGGTGCAGACGGCCCCCACCATACCGGCTGCCAACCGTCTTCCCTCAGCGCCAGCAGGGCCGGGCGACGTTGGCCGTCGGCGCGCCTGACCAGCGCCAGCACGCCCCTTCCGACATCGGCGATCCTGGCGTTGGGGTCAACCACGGTCAGCTCGCGGTATTCGGCGGAATGCCCCAAGCCCCAGAAGCCGAACTGATTCCACTGGTAGGCCACCAGCATCTGCCCTCCGCCCAGGCCCACCTCGACCGACAGCAGTTCATGCTTCCCGTCGCCGGTCGCGTCGGCCAGCCGGGCCCACAGATAGGGCCGGCACAGCCGGCTGCCTCGCCAGCGGGGGTAGAGGTCGCCGCCCTCGTCCCAACTGTAGACGAAGAAGCGGCGGGCATAGCGCGGATCGCGCGCGGTGTGACTGTAGGTGCAGAGGGCAACTTCCTGGCGGCCGTCGCCGTCCACATCGCCGGCGGAGGCGTCCCAGAAGTTGTAGGCCGGCTCGGGCGACAGAAGCCTGGCCTCATCCGGCTGAGAGGGGTCCAGCAAGTACAGGTGGCTGCGGCGCGGCTGCGGGCCACTGGTTTCTTCCGCAGTCAGTACCAGCAGTTGGGGCGGACGAGCCGGGGGATGGACCCAGATGACCCTGAGGATGTGCTGCTGCGTGGCGAACAGCTCGGTGGAGGAAGCCTTCTCCCACAGCCGAACCTGGGCTTCACCCCAGGCAATCTGCTGTCCCGGCCGGAGGCCAGGCAGCCGCCCGTGCCCTGCCTGCGGCAGGTGCGAGCGTTCGGCAGGCGCGCGATGCCTGCTGACGCTGGTGGCGGCCAGGGCCACAGTCAGCAGGCTGACTGCTACCCCGATCCCGATCACGCTGCGGCGCCGCTTGGCCATCGCACAGCTCTCCGGCCCGACCTGCTCCGGACATCCCCACGTCCTCAGACGTTTTCGGACGCCGCAGAGGTCCGCATAAGGCGCGATCCCGCCCCGGCCGGGCTCAGGCCGCCCGATTCGGGCGCCAAAGGCTCCTGTCGGCGGCTTCGTCCCTAGGTTCGCCGCCGTCCCCGCTGGCTCCTGGGGGCCTGGTCGCAGGGGCCATGTACACGCCTCACGGCCGCAGGTGGCCGGGGCGCGGCTGGCGAAAGCGGCACTTCCCCGCGGTCACGACGCTCCTGCCTGCCGTGGGGCTACCTGTGGCCGAATGCGTTCTCGCAAGGAGCAAACAGCGAATGAGATGGTTCGGTTTGCTGGCCATAGTGGCGCTGACGCTCAGTGTCGGAGTCGCCCAGAGCGCGGATACTTCCGGAGGGCCGGGGAACGCCACAGCATCGTCCGCGGCCCAGCATGGGCACGGGCGGTTGGGGCTGTCGGTGCGCCGTGACGGCGTGCTGGTAAAGGATGGCCTGCCCTACCGGGGGATCGGCGTCAACTACTTCGACTGCTTCTACCGCACGCTGCTTGACGCCAACAATACCTCTTACGAGGAAGGGTTCAGGGTCCTGGCGGAATACCGAATCCCCTTCGTGCGCTTCATGTGCGGCGGTTTCTGGCCGGTGGAGAACAAGCTCTACTTGGAGAACGAGAAGGCCTACTTCCAGCGCCTGGACGCAGTTGTGAGGGCGGCGGAGAAGCAGGGGATCGGGTTGATCCCCTCGCTCTTCTGGAATCTGAACACGGTTCCGGACCTGGTCGGCGAGCCGTGCGACCAGTGGGGCAACCCCCAGAGCAAGACGCACCAGTTCATGCGCGCCTACGTAAGGAAGGTGGTCACCCGCTATAGGCGCTCGCCGGCCCTCTGGGGCTGGGAGTTTGGGAATGAGTACAACCTGGCCGCCGACCTGCCCAACGCCTCTGAGCATCGGCCGGCCGCTTACCCCGACCTGGGCACGCCGGCCAGCCGCAGCGCACGCGACGAGCTGACCCACGACATGATCCGCGCTGCCTTTACCGCATTCGCGCAGCAGGTGCGCAAGTATGATCCGTACCGCATAATCACCAGCGGGAACGGCTTTCCGCGTCCCTCCGCCTGGCATCAGCGCCAGGAGGGAAGCTGGACCCAGGACACGCCGGAGCAGTATGCCGAGATGCTGCTGGGCGACAATCCGGATCCGATGAACGCCATCAGTGTGCATGCTTATGAAGACAGCGAACGCATAAGGGCGACCATGGAGATTGCGAGGAAGGCCAGGAAGCCTCTGTTTGCTGGTGAGTTCGGAGTCGTCGGCCCCCGCTCCCCTGAGACAGAGAAGCGGTTCAGCGAACTGCTCGCGTTGATCGAGAACGAAGGCGTGCCGCTGGCCGCCCTGTGGGTCTACGACTTCGGTGGCCAGGACGATTCCTGGAACGTCACGGCCACCAACAGCCGCGCCTACCAGCTCAAGGCGGTGTCGGAAGCGAACAGGCGCCTGCGGGCACAGGCCGGGACGCCGAGGTGAAGCCATGCGACTGGCCAGCGGAGGCCGAGGCCACCACCGGAGCGTCAGTGTATGAATCCCCCGACCGGGGCCTTCTCGCCTGAGGGCAATATGTGATACTGTATGGGGGAATCACTGTTCCAGGGGAGGGATATCTGATGCCTTGCTGTCGGCGGGCTGGCGGGGCCATCGTCTGTGCTTGGCTCTTCGTGGCGCTGACATCCGGCGCCTGGGCGCAGGGCTCCTTGCAGGAGCTGCTGGATTTCTCGCGCAGCTACTCAGTGGGCGAGCAGCTCTCGGGGCACAACGCGCCCTCGCTGCAAGGCCTGGGCATGGGAGGCGTGCTGGCGGCGCTGGACTCCGATGACCCCATCAACCCGGCGCAGAACGCCGAACTGGACGACTGGTGGGGGCAGGTCCGCACGGGCAGCTATGTCGCCGCGGGCGAGGGCGGTATCTGCACGTTCTTGCTGAAGGTAGCGGGCCCCATCGGCTCGTCCGAGCACCCGCAGGGCCTGTCCTTCCACTTCCAGGACCTGGACAGCGATCCAGTGCCCCGCCTGCTGCCCTTGGCGCCACCGGCGCAAGTAACGGCCCGGCCGCTGATCGTCGCGCCGGCAGGGCTGGCGCTCAGTGAGAGCGACTGGGGCGGGTCCTACGGCCGGCGAGTCGGGCGGCGGCTGGCGGTAGGCCTCACCATCGCCGGGGACGTGTCGGTCAACTGGGATCTTGCCATCGCGCCGGGCGTCCTGGGGCCCGGGCCCACGCCAGTCATGAGCCTGAGCAGCGCGCCGCGCAGCGGCGTGTCGGGAGCCCGCATCGGGGCCCTCTACCAGGCGACCGATGACCTGCGGCTGGGCCTGTTGTGCAGCGTGGGCGGCACAGACGTCACGGTCACGGCCCCCATGTCGCCGCCGCCGAACCAGTTCGTCATCGGCTACGACAGTTGGGACGTGCGGATTGGCGGCGCCTACCGCCTCACTCCCCGGACCACGGTGGCGCTGGACATGCAGGACGGCCATCTCTCGGGGGCGAGCGTTGCCGAGCATTCGGTGATGTGGTACGGCGGGCTGGAGCAGCGCATCGGCTCGGGCCTGGCGATCCGCTTTGGCGATAGCGACGGGTCCTTCACGGCGGGCTTCGGCTATGGGGATGGTCGGTGGGGCCTTGACTACGCGTTCGTGGACGACCTGTGGCGGGCCTCCCTGGAGCCGATCTACGGCGACATGAGCGGGCACTTCGTCGCGGCCCACGTGTGCTTCTGAGGACAGGCCCGGACCAATCCTCTCGCGCGGGAGTCGCAGCTATCGTCAAAGCGAGTGACGGCGCATACGCGCCCCGTCACTCGCGCGTTCCAGAGGGCCGGGCGGAGGTCACTTCCCGGCCAGGATCAGGTCCAGCCTGCGATTCTGCTCCGCCAGGGACAGCCCTCCGCTGCCCTCAATGGTCATCCAGCCATCGTAGCCGACGTCGTCCAGCGCCTTGCGCACCACCGGCCAGTTGACGCTCCCGTCGCGGATATCCACAAACTGTCCCCCGTGGCCGTCAGGGTTGAGCTTGAAGTCCTTGACGTGGCACTTGGCTATGCGCTTGCCCAGGACGGCGATCCACTGCTCTGGCGGGGAGTACATGACGTGGTTGCCGAGGTCGAAGTAGACGCGCACCCACGGGCTGTTGAACGAGTCAACGAAGTGGGCCAGGTGGCGGGGGTCCACGAAGAGGTTGTTCCAGACGTTCTCGACGGCGATGACTACGCCGGTCTCCTCGGCGATGGATATGAGCTGCTTGATCGCCGCCTGTGAGGTATCGTAGGCGTGGTCGTGAGCTGTCATGTAGTCGCGGTAGCGCTCGTTGTCCCCCTCGGCCACCTGCGTCAGGTGCCCGGTCTTCTCGTCGAACCGAACGCGGAGCTCCCACGGCTGCGGCATGGCCGGCCCACCGATGCGGGCCGGGACGAGCAGGACGGCATCGGCGCCATAGCCCTTGCCGGCTCGCAGGGCAGCGATGGTCGCGTCGAGCGACCCCTTGACCTCATCCTGGTTGGCGCTGTTGAACTGGGCCCAGCCGCGCAGCACGGAGTGGATGCGCATGCCCAGCTTCTCGGCCATCTGCCGGGCTGCCACGGCCTCGTCAGGGCTGACGATGCCGGCCTCGACGCCCTCGAATCCGGCCTCCTTCATCGGCCGCAGGGCTTCCTCGGTCGGCTTGCCGACGATCAGGGCCTTGTGCAGCGTGTGTTTGAAGGGCGCTTGCGCGCGGGCTTCGCCGCCCAGCCCGAACGCCAGCCCGGCGGCCGCGCAAGCTGAGGTGGCCAGGAACCCACGTCTGGTCAGCGCGTCATTCATGGCGAATCCCTCCGGAGATGAGGTCAAGGCTGCTGGGCCGCGTTCAAGCAGCAGTACAGTCGGAACCAGTGAAGACCCATGGTATGTTCCCCGAGAGCACGCCGGAGGCCTTTGTGCCTAGCGGGGACCCCGGCTCGCTCCACTGGCGAGGTACAGCACGGCGTCGCCGCCGAACGGGGGAGCAAAGGACACCTCGGCGTCCTTGGCCTCCAGAGCGCCCCCATCAACGGCCTCGCCGGTGCTGGGGTTGAGCCACTCGGCCCGGTATTGGCCGGCCGCGAGCGTGACAGTGAAGGGCTCATCGGGCTGCGGCTGGTAGACCAGGTACTCGACGCCCGGCTGCGTCAGGCAGTATCTCGTGGACGACAGGTCGCTGCGGGGTGTCATCGCGGTCAGGTTCATGCGTTCCGCGAAGCGGCGGGTGTATCCCAGGCTGCGTCGAATAGGCTCCCACTGGGGATCAAACGTATTCCCCAGGACCACGCCGCCGTAGGGGTCCATGAACAGCGGATTCATGCCGCGCAGGAAGCTCCTCCACACCCACTGCTGATTGCCGCCGATGCCCCACAGGTGGTCGGTGTCCGACAGGATCACCTTGCTCCCCTCGGCCGCCGGAGGATCGTCTCGGTAGCCGCCCTCAGGGTTCGGGGAGATCCAGTCCGCAGGGCTGTCGAAGAGGGCGGCGTTGCTGCCGCCCGCGTACTGGAACGTCATGCCCACGGGATGCTGCTTGGGCTTGGTCTTCTCGTAAGCGCGGACGTAGCGGACCATGTGATACTGCCACTCGGTGGAGGGCGGGTGGTTCTCGTTAGAGATCTCGTAGAGGACGTTGTCCAGGTCGTTCACCGTGTCAACGACCTTCCTGACGTAGGCTTCCTGCAAGGCAGTGATGGCCGGGTGGGCCAAGGTGTAGATGTCCAGGCCTTTGCCCTCCGCGTTCACCTCGCTCCCCACGCCGTTGATGTTGTTGTCAGGATAGAAGGGATGGGCCTTCCAGGCGTCGGGCACGAACTGGAGGCCCCAGCCCTCGAAAAGCATGATGGACACGTAGATGCCCCGGTCGCGGGCCTGGGCCACCCTCTGCCGCAAGCGCGCGAAGTACGCTTCGTCGAAGCGCTTGAGGTCGAACTTCGGCTTGCCGTCTGACGCTTGGCCCGGCCCGGTGCGAGGCCAGGGATGAGGAGCCGCGATGAGGAACTTGTCCTCTCGGTTCGCCGTGGTGTCCCAGACGGTCAGCTCCCACCGCCACAGGCGGATGAAGTTGTGATGGTAGCGGTCCAGGAAGTCCAGGTAAGCGTCCCAATCGAAGGCCGGCGGCGGGTCCGTGGGGCCCATATCCTGGAGGTTGCTCCAGGTGTGGGAGCCGGTCAGGTAGACAGCTTTCCCGCTGCCGTCGGTGAAGTACCGAGGATTCTGCTGGCAGGCCCGCAGCGGGCCACGGGCCGGGCCGTTATCGCCTGTTGCCATTGCCGCGGTTAGCATGACCATCACGAATGCCTCCCCTAGAGCTAGACAGCGAATGCGCTTCATGGATCAGTGCCTCTCTTCTGTTGCTCGCTGGCCGGGCCGGCGGATGTAGGCCTTGACGCCAGGCACGGAGCGAACCAACTTCACGCCTGCCTTCTTCCCCAGCACGCAGGCGGCGGTGGCCAGACTGTCCGAGGTTATGCCGTCGGGCGCAATGATCGTCGCCAGGATAGGCTTGCCTGAGCGCAAGCCGGTCCGCGGGTCAATGACGTGCGAGTAGCGCTTGCCGCCGATCTCCGCGTACTGCACGGTATCGCCGGAGGTGGAGATGGCTGCGTGGGCAAGGGTGACGAAGCGCTTGTCGGGTGCGGCGTCGGCGATCTCGATGCGCCAGCCCCGCTTGCCCGGTGGGGGCTCTCCCATGACGATATCGCCCCCAGCTTCCACGAGAGCGGAGGCAATGCCCTGCTGCTTCAACGTCGCCAGGGCGCAGTCCACGGCATACCCTTTGGCAATCGCCCCCAGGTCCAGCTGCATTCCAGGCACCAGCAACTGCACGGTTTTCGCCTGCGGGTCGAGGCGCATTCCCTGCCAGCCGACCAGCTCCCGCGCCCGTTGCAGGTCCTCGGCGGAAGGCAGTTGCCCCGTCTTGCGTGCTTCCCGCCAGAGCCGGACATAGGGGCCGACGGTCACGTCGAAGGCCCCGCCGCTGCGCTGCGCCAAGTCCTGGGCCCGTTGCAGCACCAGGAAGAGGTCGTCGCTCACCGGCACCGGCGGCCCGCCGGCCTGAGCGCACAGGCGCATCAACTCGCTGGCGGGACGGTAGTCGCTCATCATGTCATCCAGCTCGGCGATGCGGCTGAAGGCGGCCACACAGGCGCGTGCGGCGGTGGAACTATCGGGCGCGTAGAGCAATATCCTTACTTGCACGCCCATGTGAATCTGGGTATGATGGAAGCGCTGCAAGCCTTGGTCCGGGGCGCTTTCAGCAGAACCCAGCAGGACCAAGGGCAACAACCCAACCAAAGGGAGGCAGTTGATAGTGCGGTTCATGATTGCGTCTGATCCCTCGCTCAGCGGCGGCGGCCGGCCGTCGGGGCCTAGAGTTCGCGCTGGAGGAGACCCATTCCTACTGCTGACGGCCGCGGCAGTGCTGGGGTTGGTGTGCTTGACCCAGGAGCCCCAGGCAGCCGAACCCTTGGAGCCCTACGAGCAGACCATCCCCAATACTCTGATCAAGTTCCAGATGCTGCCCGTGCCGGGAGGCATCTACGTGATGTCCGACCCGACCAACCCGGGCAGCCAGCGCCGGACGATACTGCGGGGCTTCTGGATTGGCAAGACCGAAGTGTCCTGGGCCGAGTACGAGGTCTACATGTACAAGCTGGACGAACCGGAAGGGGCGACCCAGCCGGCCTCAGGCGCGGACGCTTTCTCGCGGCCGAGCCCGACGTATGGGCCCGCCGACAGGGGGTTGGGGCATGACGGGTACGCCGCGCTGGGCATGAGCTATCACGGGGCCGAGCAGTATTGCCGCTGGCTCTCGTTCAGGACCGGCAAGAAGTACCGCTTGCCCACGGAGGCCGAGTGGGAGTATGCCTGCCGGGCTGTGGTCCTGCCGGCCGGCCCCATCGAGGACAAGGCGTTGCTGGACGGCTGCGCCTGGTACGCGGGCAACGCGGAGGGGACGCCGCACCCCATGGCCACCAAGCAGCCCAACGCCTGGGGGCTGTACGATATGCTGGGCAACCTGGCCGAGTGGTGCCGGGGCATAGACGGCACGCCGGTGGTGCGAGGCGGCTCCTACGTGGACCCTGCGGAGAAGGTCCATCCGGCTGCCCGCGAGCACCAAACCCCAGCCTGGACGCAGAGTGATCCGCAGATCCCCAAGAGCACGTTCTGGCTGACGGATGGGCCCTTTGTCGGGTTCCGGGTGGTGTGCGAGAACTGAGGGTGATCCCGGCCCGGGTCACCTGGTGTGGTTAGTGCCGCGTACGCCAGGAACAGGCAGAGCGTCATCAGGCTCAAGAGACCGACCGGCGACGCAGTGGGTGTGGCGCAAGCGAACACGGCCTTCCGGCGCGGCTATCGCGCACTCCCCCTTCGCTGTTCCGTCCCCGATGTCCCGCTGAACGTGCTTCCCTCACTCAGCCGGCCGAACGTCGCTGTCCTGGTCCTGCCTCTCAACGGTGCGTAGGTGCTAAGCGCGCTGAGAACGAATCCTGTGTCGAGGCTTCCTCCGCCGTGGAAGGGCAGGATGATGGCAGCGCCTCAGGCCGTCGCCAACGAAGCGAAGCTGAGGCCCCACAGCTTCATGCTGGGCGCGGTCCTGGTGCCGCTGGTCAGCCTGTGGGTAGCGGGGATGGAGAATGTGTACGGCGGCCGGCCCACCTACCTCTCTGTCTTCTTCCACGCGGTCATGCTCCTGGGGGCGCTGGTTGCCTTGAACGCCCTGCTGCGTCTGGTGGCACCGCGCTACACGTTCACACGAGCCGAGATGCTGCTCATCTACATCATGATCGGCGTGAGCAGCGGCATCGTGGGGGACCAGTTCCTGGCCATCCTGATCCCTTCCCTGGCTTACCCCTTCCGCTACGCAACCGACGCCAACCGGTGGGCGGAAAGGCTGCTGCCGCACTTGCCGACGCACGCCATGGTTGCCAACCCCCTGGCCGTGCGGCATTTCTACGAGGGCGATGCCACGCTGTACGCCCTGGCCAACCTCAAGCCGTGGCTGGGGCCGGGGCTGCTGTGGGCCAGCTTCATCGCGGTGACGCAGTTGATGTGCCTGGGCATCAACGTGCTCATCCGCCGTCAATGGACGCAGTACGAGAAGCTCAGCTTCCCCCTCATCATCCTGCCGCTGGAGATGACGACCACCGGGCGCGGCTCCCTCTGGCGCAACAAGCTGACCTGGATCGGCTTCGCCGCCTCGGCCTGCATTGACCTCCTCAACGGCCTGAACGTTCATTACCCGGTGATCCCCCAGATCCCCGTGAAGAGCCGGTGGATCCAGTTCTCGCCGCAATGGCAGGCCGCTCTGACCACCACGGGGATAGCCTTCTATCCCTTCATCATCGGCCTGGCGTTCTTGCTGCCGGCCGATCTGACGTTCTCCACCTGGTTCTTCCTGCTTTTCTTCAGGTTCCAGCGCTTCCTCTTCGCTGCTCTGGGCTACCCTTCGCCTTACCCCTGGTCTTCCACAGGTCACAGCGTCGCACCCGCGATGCTGGAGCAAGGTATTGGCAGCTACATAGCGGTCGTAGTTTTCGCCTTGTGGGCGGCCCGGCGTCATCTGGCCTCCGTGTGGAAGGCAATCTGGAAGGGGTTTGGCCCGAGGGAAGACAACGCAGCCGCCGGCATCACCCCGGCGGAGGTGACGGAATACCGCCTGGCGCTGGGCTTCATTGTGCTGGGCCTCGGCCTCACAACGTTCTTCGCCGCCAGTCTGGGGATGCCGGTACCGATTGGCTTCTGCTACGTGCTATTGTACCTGGTGATCAACACGGCGATTGCCAAGATCCGGGCCGAGGCGGGAGCGCCCACGCACGGGTTCCACTTCGCCGGCCCCGACCACGTCTTGCTGACCGTGGTGGGCCCCAATCGCATGAGGGTGCGGCAGATGGCAGCCTGGGGACTGTTCTTCGGGTTCAACCGCGCCTATACCGGCGTGCCCATGCCTCACCAGCTCGAAGGCATGAAGATAGGCGAGATGCTGGGAGCCAAGCGCCAGAGCATAACGGTCGGCGCCGCTCTCGCCACCGTGATCGGGTGCTACGCGGCCGTGTGGGCCCTGCTCCACCTCTGCTTCCGCGAGGGCGTCGAGCAGATGGGCGAGCCGGTGGGGCGGCTGTCGCCGCAGGGCTGGCAGTTGGTGGACATGTGGCTGAACAACCCGCAGGGCCCGAACTGGTCGGGATTGGCCGGCATCATCTTCGGCTTTCTGTTCGCTTCGTTTCTGATGGCCATGCGCTTCCGCTTCCTGTGGTGGCAGTTCCACCCCATTGGCTACGCCATCGCCGCCGACTGGACCACCGGCCTCATCTGGCTGCCGCTGCTGATCGGCTGGAGCGGCAAGACGTTCATCATGCGGTATCTGGGTCCCAAGGTTTACCGCCAGGCGCTGCCCCTGGCGCTGGGCCTCATTCTGGGGGAGTTCGCCGTGGGCGGCTTCTGGTCGCTGCTGGCCATTCTCACCCGCGAGCGGCAGTACCACTTCTGGACCTGAACTGCGCCGGGCGGTGCGCGGCGGCATCGTGCGAGGGGAGCCACGCTTAGCGCGTGGTGCTCTGTCGCAGCACGAAGGTGGCTTTGACCACGTTGAAAGAGTCGTAGATGCCGGTCCCCGAGAAGACCATGTAGGCGGCCCGGCCGTCGGCGCTCATCCATTTCTGGTTGAACGTGAAGCCGAACTTGAACGTGGAGTCAATCCACTTGTCGTAGTAGGCCACGGTCGCCCAGGGGCCCCAGGGCTCTGGGGCATCGAAGAGGCCCCAGCCGCCCGACTCGTCGTGGTGTGCCGTGAGCAGGTAACGACGCAGACCGGGGTGGTAGCTGACCCGCACGCCCCAACCCACGCCGTTTGGGTCGGTGAAGACCGGCTGGCGCTTGGCGATATCCCTCGTCCACGATGGCTTCCCCCTGTCGTCCAGGCCCGCGAAGTATTGGTAGGCGCTGCGGGTCATGATCTGGTCTCTGGGGACGCGGAACATGGCGATGTCGTACTGCTTGGGGCTGGCCCGCTTGTCCTGTGAGTAGGCATACACGAAGCCAGCGCGCGCGCCTTGGTAATCCCTGCCAAAGGTCAGAAAGGCGATGTCGCTAAAGGCGCCGTCGGGCTCGGCGAAGTCCCAGCCGTCCGAGCTGAACGTCCAGCTTCGTCCGTGATCTGTCGAGCGGCCGATCTTCGAGCGCAGCCAGTTGCCCTGCTCGACCACAGCCATGTAGAGCACGCCGCCCACAGAGACAATGCCGTTGGACTTGCCCGGGAAGGTGGCCGGCACCTCGCAGTCCTTGCCACCCCACACGTTGTGGCCCGTGAAGTCCGTCGCAGGCCCTTCTAGGCGCGCCACACCGAGGCTGACGCGGCCATCCGAGTTGGTGCCGCCGAAGCCCCCGCCATCGCCCCAGGCGGCGTACAGGTCGCCGTCGTCGGCCCAGGCGAGGGCCCAAAGGTCACTGCCTGGCGCCTTGCGGACGAGGCTGGCAAGGTCCCACGAGACGCTCTCAATGACCGGGCTCGGAGGGTAAGGCGGCTCAGTGGCTGGACCGCCAGTCGCCCTGGAGCAAGCAGCCGTCAGCGTTCCCATAATCGGCAGCGTGACCCAGGCGAGATGCCGCCGCTCGTACATGGGATTCTCCCTCCGTGTTCCGGGGATGTCTGTACGACGAGATCCATTCCCAGCCCGGCTTGACCGCGCGCGCCATTTGATCAGGCACGGGCGGCGAAAACGTGGAGTGGCCAGTCGTTTGCGTCAGGGCAGGAGAAGGATCGCTTCGTCCCGCCCTCAACGGCTGCCAGGGCGTCTCCTAGTCCGCCTTCTTGACCACGCGCAGTGCCCAGTCCCCCTCGGCGGGCGCAGTGAACTGCTGCTTACCGCCCTTGACAGTGCGGCGCGCCTCGAAGCTGCCCTCACTTCCGTTAGAGGCCTTCCACCACGCGCAGTCATAGGTCCCCGGAAGCAGCTCAACCTCCACGCTTCCACCGACGGGCAGGTATAGGGCGTAGGCCTCGCCAGGCTTGGCCAGGCAGAAGGCGGTCCCGGACTCCACCAGGTGATTGGCGGGCTCCATCTCCCAGAAGGGCAACGACTCCATAAAGGCCCGGGCCCCGCCGAGCTGGGTCCAGGCCGGCTCCCAGGCCGAATGAGGTCGGTCATCGGCCTGGCGCACATGCACCTCCCATACCCCTCCTCCCAGGTACGCGCTCCACCACCCCCTGCGGTCCTCCTCCGGCCGACCCTCGTCGAAGCCGACCATCAGGACCCGCTTGCTGCGCGCCTGGCAGCGGGCGATCCATTCGAGGGCGATGGGGTTGTGCACCAGCGGGTCTTGGCCCCCCGTCTGAATGGACGTGAAGTCCACCTGGGACGCGTCCACGTAGGCGTCTGCCTGGGCTGCGATGTTGCCGTTCACGTCATGGATGCCCACGGGATGATCGAAGGGGTCGAGGTCCTTGAGAAGCTGCGCGTAGGCCAGAGCCTGCTCTAGCGTGTAGTTCTCCGCGTGCTCCTCGCTGATGTTGAACAGCAGCGCCGGCAGGTAGCCGAAGCGCGCCACCATCTCGCGGTAGTAGCGCGGCCGGTCGTAGCCGGTCCAGCAGTCGTCGTCGTCCAGCACCAGGTAGGGCACCACGCCGTGGGCCTGCATATACTCGAACAGCTCGCGCCACTCCTCCAGCTTGGCGACGTCGAAGCGCGCGCTGTCGCTCGCGTTGGTCTTGGCCTCGGACGGAGTCGCGCCCAGCCAGGGCCAGACATCCCGGTGGTCGCCATCAATGTTGTTGGTCATCATGTACAGCGAGTTAACGCCGCGCGCGGCCAGGTAGTCAACGGCGGCCTTGCGCTCGGCGATGGTATCGTAGTTGGAGAAGCGGCCCAGGAAGTTCTCGGGGTCATCGCAGCCAGCTTTGAGCCAGTAAGGGCCCTCGCGGAACTTCAGGTAGCGGATGCCATTCTCGGGCGTGCCCACGCGCTCCAGCCTACCCCAGCGCCAGAAACCGGGCGCATCGCGCGAGGCGGAGGTGACGGTGAACCGGGCGGAGTAACCGTCCAACTGCGCGTGCTCGCTGGTCGAGCCGAAGGTCCATTCGCCAGTTTCGTCGGCTGCGAAGCGCACCTTCCAGACGTGCCCATCCAAGCTGCCCTTGCCGTCGCCGTCGTAGAAGGCGGGTACTTCGTATCTGTTGCCGGTGGGGGAGGTGAAGACCGCGTCCACGAGGATCGCGAAGGGGTTGGGGTCAGCTCTGCCACGGAGGTCTGGGCCAGCTAGGACGACCTCAATCTTGCCCCATTTGGGGAAGCGGCCGAGGTGGCCCAGGCCTTTGGGGGCGGCACAGAGCGCCAGCGCGCTGGCCCAGATGCACACCATGGCTAGTGCCAGCCGTCCGGGCACGCGTGCCGGTCGCGTTTGCGCGTCCCCCTGACATCGTCGGGCTACGCGGCTCTTGGCTAGGACACGACCGCCTCAACCAGCAGCCTCAGGGCCTCGTTCTCGCCCTCGCGGCTGCGGATGTTGGCGTCGTTCCAGCTCAGAATCAGGTCGAGGCTGGGCATCACGATCATCGCGCGCGGGCCGCCGTGGCCGAAGGCGCCGTAGGCGTCGGTGGGCACATCAGGCCAATGTCGCTTCCCCTCGCGGTCCACTCCGTTCGTCCACCACAGCCAACTGTAACTGCCCAGATGGTCGCACTGGTTGTCGGGGATACTCCTCGATCCAATGCTGCGCTGCCCCGGGATCATCTCCGCTGCTGGGCCGGCCGTACGCGGAATCGCGTTGGGCAAGGAACTTGTAACGGCCATGGTCGCGTGCTTGTCGCTGATGAGCCGTTTGCCGTTCCAGTTGCCCTTGCGTAGATACAGCAGTCCAAAGCGGGCGAAGTCGCGGACCGACACTGCCACCCGCCCCGCGCGATCGCCCGTACCGAAAGCCATGAAGGTCGGGTTGTCCTGACATTGCAGCAGATCGGTGAGTTTCGGGTGCAGGACGGTCGCGTCCACGTTGTCGTAGGTAGCGCCGTAGACCTTCAGGAAGAGCGTGTCCCAGAAGAGCGCCATCTGCCAGTCGTTGTAGTCGAAGGCCGTGCCGGGCTCCTCGCGAACGCCGTAACACGAGGTCTGGTTGGCCAAGTGGCGCCAGGTGATGTTGCGATCCTTGAAGGCGAGGTCGGCGTTGAGGTCATCGAGGCACGGCTCGTAGGCGCTCACCTTCTGGTCGAGGCCAGGGATCCTGCCCTCCTCCACGGCCTTGAAGAGGAAGTGGCTGTACCACGGCTTGCACGCCGAGGCGACGTCGGCGCGCTGCGAGGCATCGCCCCAGGTGTACACCATGTACCCATGCCGCACCACGCAGCCGCGCCCGCCCACGAAGTCGCGCAGCGCACCGAGCTTGCCCGCGTCCATGCCCACCTCGGCGGGCGCCTTCGTCTCCCAGGTCTTGCCGGGGTAGACGGGTTGCTGGGCCAAGATCACCCCACCCCCAGTCAACGCGGCCAGCGCGCAGGCCAGGAACACACAGGCCGCTTGCCTTGGTGTGCTGCCGTTCATAGTTGGCGCCTCCTCAGAAGCACCCGTGCGCTCTTGTCCGGCTGCCTAGAGGAACGTGCCCCTCGGCACATTGTTCCGCCCGCCCAGACACATGCGCAGGCTGCCGCGCCGACCGGCCGCCCAACAGGAACCCGGCGCCGGGCCCGCGAATAGACGACTCGGGCATCCGTTTACGGGCATTGCTTTACGGGGGTGAGACCGCATGCGAACACGCCTGCTGGTGCTCATGGTCGCGACTGCCTCTGCTAGGCTGAGCCTGGCCCAGCCGCAGCGGTATGACCGCGTGCTTGTCGTCCCCGCGCCCAAGGCCGTCGTCCTGGACGGCGACCTGGGCGACTGGGACCTGAGTGCAGCTCTGGACTGCCTCTTCGACGAAGCGCTGGCTCCCAGGTTCACGGCGCGCGTCGCTTTCCTGTATGACGCCAAGGCTTTCTACATCGGCGCGCACTTCGTGGACGATACGCCGCTGCTCAACCGCCATGACCCGGCGGTGGAACCGGACCGGGGCTGGGCCGGCGACTGCCTGCAAGTACGCCTGTGCAGCGACCCGGCGGCACCCTATCCGCTTCCCGACTCCAACAGCGACCGCATTTGCCATCTCACCATGTGGTACTTCACCGACCGCCAACTGCCGGTGCTCCAGGTCCAATATGGCATGGATTACCACGGGACCAAGATATGGACCGGCGCGCAATCGGGCCTTGCCTTCCGCAAGGACCGCGAGGGCAAGGGTTACGCTCTGGAGGCGCGCATCCCGTGGGAGCGGCTCAACGCCGCTGCCAACCCGCCCAGAGCCGACGACCGGATAGCGCTGGTAGTGCAGCCGCTGTGGAGCGACGGCAGCGGCTGGAAGCAAGTCCTCACCTTCAACGACGTGGTCCGCGAGGCGGGGTTCTCGTTCCAGGGCACGGGCATGTGGGGACAAGCGATCTTCTCGCCGCGCGGGCACCTCCCGCCCACGGCGGGCCCGCGTCGGGCAGAGCAAGCCGCCCAGCCGCTGACACTCGCGCTGCGTCTGCCTGACCGCGCAGCCAAGTCGGTCAGCGCGGCGGTCTACGATGCGGCAGGGCAGTTGCTGCGAACGCTGCCCGTGACGAGGCTCTCGTCGCCGGCCGAGCGCGGTTCGCTGGCCATGAGCTGGGATGGCCTGGATGACGAGGGGCGGCCGCTGCCGCCGGGGCCCTACATTGTCAAGATGCTGACGCACCGCGGCATTGGGCAGAAGTGGGTGGCGTCGCTGCACAATGCTGGCAATCCGCCCTGGCGCACCGATGACGGCACGGGCAGTTGGGGCGGCGATCATGGGCCGCCCATTGCCGCCGCTTCGGATGGTGAGCGTGTCTACCTCGGCTGGACGATCAGCGAGGCCGGTTGGGCTGTGATCGGGCTGGAGACCGGCTTCACGCCGGATGGCAAGGTGCGGAAACTGTGGGGGCAGCATCAGGTCCTGGAAATCGGCATGCTGGTCACCGCCCTGGCCAGCGACGGCGAGCGGCTGTTTGTGGCGCAGGACGGCAGGACCTGGGGCGCGGGCAGCGATCCAAACATCCCCAACAAGGCCGGCGTGGTGATATGGGAAGCGAAGACCGGCAAGCCCATCAACTTCCCCTTCGGCCAGCGTGTGCTGGCGGTGAGCAAGTGGCTGGATGCCCTCAAGCCAAAGGACAAGCCCTTCTGGAACCGGATGCGCGACGGCGACTTCGGCCCGCAGGAACTGGGGCTGAATCTGCTGGGCATTGCTGTGGCAGGTGATACGCTCTACGCCTCACTGTACCTGGAGGACAAGGTGGTGGCGTTTGACTGGCGCACGGGCCACAAAGCCAGGGAGTACGCCGTGCCCAAGCCGGTCGGGCTGGCGGCAACCGCCGACGGGAGTGTTCTCGCCGTCAGCGGCCAGCGCATCGTGCGCCTCGATCCCCAGTCAACGCAGGTGACGCCGGTTGTGACGGCCGGCCTGTCCGCTCCCTGGGGCGTGGCCCTGGACGCCCAGGGCAGGATGTACGCGACCGACTGCGGCAAGGCGATGCAGGTGAAGGCCTTCGACGCTGCCGGCAAGCCGCTCGGCGCTATCGGCAAAGCCGGCGGACGGCCGTGGGTCGGCGCATACGACGCCAGCCGCTTGCTGCGCCCAGCGGGCCTGACCGTTGACCACGAAGGCAAAGTCTGGGTCGCGGAGCAGGATGACACGCCGCGCCGGGTGAGCGTCTGGTCGCAGGACGGCAAGCTGGTGGCCGACCTGCTGGGGCCGGGCGCCTATGCGGTGGAAGGCATCGCGGACCAGCAGAACCCCCGCTGGGTCAACGTGCACCTTAGCCTGTTCGACGTGGACTACGCGACTGGGCGATGGCGCACGCTCGCAACGCTCATCCGGCCCCGCATGCACGGCCTGGAGCTGCTGCCCAGCGGCGGGGGCATGGGACGGGCGCTGCAGTTCGCCCATGTGCGCGGGCAGACGTTCGTGACCTATCCAGGCTACCATGTCGAGCTAATCTACCGGCTGGGCGAGGACTTCGTGGCCAAGCCGGTAGCGGCGCTGGGCTGGGCCAAGGACCTCCCGGTCTTCGGCATTCAGAAGGACGATCTGCCCGCCGCCGTGCGGGAGCAAGTGTGGGCCGATCGCTCTGCTTATGGCTTTTGCTGGACGGACACGAATGGCGATGGCGTGCTCCAGCCGGACGAGTTCGTCTTCGAGCGCGTGCCGCAGCTCTGGGGCAACTACTGGGGGTCGTGGGTGGACGAGGACCTCACCATCTGGTGCAACGGCGCCACCGGGCCGGCAGCGCTGTGGCGCGTGCCGGTGAAGGAATGGCTGCCCAGCGGCGTGCCCGTCTACCCGAAGCCCAGCGAGCAGCAGCCGCTCTTCACCGTGCCCGGCAACCCTCGCCTCGAAGGCGTGATGCCCGGCCAGGACGGCGTGTACGTGTTGGAGCAGCAGGGCGGCGATGCCTACGGCAAGGGCGCCAAGTGGCAGGCGATCAGCCGCTACACGCTGGCGGGCAAGCGCCTGTGGGCTTACCGGCGGGTATGGTTGGGGTTCGGCCTGGAAGCTCCTCTGTCGCAGCCAGGCGACGTTGTCGGAGCCATGAAGTTCGTGGGCAAAGCCCGATTGGATAACGGTCTGGAGCTGGTCGCGGTCAACGGCTACTTCGGGCAGTTCAACCTGCTTTGCCAGGATGGCTTGTGGGTGGAGTCGTTGTGCAAGGACAACCGCTACGGCCCGCCGGCCGATGCCACGACGGTCTGGCCCGAGAACTTCTCGGGCTGCTTCTTCCGTAACCGCGACAACGGCAAAGCCTACCTCATCGCCGGCGACACGGACGCGCGCATCTGGGAGGTAACCGGCCTGGAGACCATCCGCACGGCGCAGGCCGAAGTGACGTTGACCGAGGCCGACCATCAGGCGGCGCTGCAAGTCGCGCTGCGGCGGCAAGGCCTGACCAGCGAGCTGGCCCCGCTTCGCCTGCGGCGCGTGCCGGCGCCCCGCATTGACGGCAACCTCGGCGATTGGGAGATGAGCGCGGCGCTGACCATCGAGGCAGGCGGCGGCCGCAGCGCCAAGGTCGCTCTGGCCTACGATGACACGCACCTGTTGGCGGCCTTCGATGTGCGCGACGATTCGCCGATGAAGAACAGCGGGCAGGACTTCGCGCTGCTGTTCAAGACGGGCGATGCGTGCCAGGTGATGCTCGGTGCTGACCCGACGGCTGATCCCAAGCGCACACGCCCCGGGCGCGGCGACCTGCGGCTGCTGTTCAGCGTCCTGGAAGGGCAACCGGTCTGCGTTCTGTACCAGCCGGTGATGGGCGAAGGCGAGCGGGCGCCGCGCCTGTTCGGGTCGCCCACCGGCGCCGAGTTGTTCGACCGGGTCGTGTCGCTCGAGGGATCGCAGGTTGAGATCGCCCGGACGACCGGGGGCTATACGCTGGAGGCGGCGGTACCGCTAGCGGGGCTCAGCTTCGCGCCCAAACCCGGGATGCTGCTGAAGGGCGATGTCGGCGTCATCTTCTCCGACCCCGGCGGCAGTCGCGACGTCCTGCGCGTCTGCTACGCCGACAAGGATACCGCCATCGTCAACGACATCCCCACCGAGGCACGCCTGGAGCCCGCCAAGTGGGGCATGGTGCAGGTGGAATGACGAGGCACCGGATCCCAGGCAGCACGAGGAAGATGGGCGGCATGCCGCTGCCGTGGGTGCTGGCTGTTGCGCTGACGATGCCCTGCTGCGCGCAGGCAGCGGCCATACGCGCCGTGGGCGCCTTGGGCAACAGCGGCGAGGCCGGGGCCAGCTTGGTGCGGGTCGCGCCTTTGCCTTTCGATCAATGCGCCTCAGGCGTGGCGCTCGACGCCGACTGGACGCTGTGGGTCAGCGGCGGGAGGGCCATCAACCGCATCGGCCTGGACGGGCGCCTCATTGACCGCTTCCCCTTGGAGCCGGAAGGCAGCCTCGTTGACAGCAAGACGTTTGCGGTGCTCAACGATGTGCTCTACTTCCTCGGACGGCTGGCCGGCGGCGAGACGACGCTCTTTGCCCTGCCCATGAAAGCGCAGGTCAAGCAGCAGGCCGCGCGCCCACTGTCCCTGCGCCTGCCCGAGCGCAAGCGCGATTCCGTGCCGTACTGCCTGGCGGCGCAGCCGCTCAATGAGCGCTTGGTGATCGCCGCAGAGCCGAAGGAGTTCGCCGACGACCGCATCGGCGTTTACCTGCTCTCGCCGGCGAGCGATTCGCCCGCTCCTCCCAAGCCGGACTTCACGCTGCCGGGCAGCTACCCGCAGGGGATTGCCGTTGACGCCCAGCGCGGCGTCATCTACCTGGGCGGCTTCTTCGGCCTCTTCGTCGGCGGCGACACTCACGAGAACGTCTATGCCCTCACCGCCGTGCGGCCTGACGGCAGCCCCCTCTCCCACGCCTTCCCCGTGGCCTGCCCCAAAACGCCTGCCCTCCCTACGCAGTTCCGCGGCGTGATCTCGCTGGCGGGTGGGGCGCTATGGGACACCGCCTGGTACGGCTTTCTGGCGCGGCTGGATTTGCAGGGGCGCGCTGCGCCAGGCCGCGTCGTGGAATGGCATCACGAGCTCGGTTACCCGACGCAGGTTCTGGGAATCGGGGACGAGCGAATGGGCGGCCCCGAGCCGGACGGTGGCTACCGCTCCGATCTGCTCTGCCTCACAACCGCGATGCCCGACGCATTCTACCTGGCGCGCTGGGACCAGGGGCAGCGGAGGTTGACCTTCGTTCGGCGCCTTGGGTGCCTGCCCGTCATCTCCAGCCTCGGCTTGTCGCAGGATGGCTGGGTGACGGTGGCCACCGAGCGGACGCAGCTCTGGTGGCATTGGGACGACGCGCCCGACGCACCCCCACGCAAGGCGGAGCTGCACCTGGCGGTGACCCCGGGCTTCTTCCAGGACGACCGCTTCTTCGCCCTGGCCGCGCAGTATCGCCTGGACGACCTGCAAAAGCGCACGCCAGTGGCCACCATGTTCACGCCGGGGCTCGGCGACCGCAACGAGGCGCGACGCGTCGGCGAGCCCGTGCCCATGAAGCAGCCTGTCGGGCTGTCAGTTCAGATCACACCGGGCCAGCCGAACGCCACAGTGTTTGTGACCGATGCCGCGAGCGCGCGAATCTGGCGCACCGGGTTCTGGCTGCCTGACCTGCGGCCTCAGGACAGCAAATGGCAGCCTGTGCCCGTCGCAGGCGACGCGCTGCGCTCGCCCGCAGACATCGTTGCCCTGGCGGACGGGCGGCTACTGGTGGCCGACGAAGGGCGCATTGTGCTGCTGGCTCCGCAGGAGGAGGAGTATCGCGTGGCCGCCGAGCTTGGCCATTGGGGCCAGGGCCCGCAGGAACGTTTCGGCCAGCGCCTGCGGTTTGCCGTGGACGGTCCGTGGATGCTCGTCAGCGACGCCGAGCGCGATCGCGTGGTGTGGTTGGACTGGACCCAAGGGCAGTTCCTGGCGCAGTTCGGCGAAACCGACAAGCCCGGCGACGATGCCCGGCATCTCAGCAGCCCGGCCTTCGTCGCACTCCAGGGCACCCGCGCCGTCGTGGCGGATGCCGGCAACCAGCGTGTGGTGAAGCTGCGGCTAGAACCGTGACGGGGCGCGGGTAAGGCGCACGGCTGGACAACGGCCCCCAATGGCTGCTAAAATCGGCGGTGGGCGCGAAGTTGTGGTCGCTCGGTCGGGCCGGCGTGGCGGAATTGGGATACGCATGGGACTTAAAATCCCAGGCCCGTGAGGGCATACCGGTTCGAGTCCGGTCGCCGGCACCATCTTCGTGGAGCAGCCGAGGGAGTAAGCGGGGACGCAGCAGCACAGAGGAGGTCTGAGCCTGTTCTTCTTCATTGACGAGAGCGGCATTCCGCACCCTAACGACGCGAACGCCTACGCCGTCCTGGGGGCTGTCGGCTTCGCGCGCGGGGACCTGAACTCGCTGGCACGCCGCCTTTACCGGCTCAAGGAGCAATTCTGGCCCGACCTGAGGCCCCAGCAGGAGGGCAAGTGGAAGGCGAAGGCCATATGCAACGAGCGTAGCTACCTGAGATGCAGGTCAAAGTGGGAGTACCTCGAAGGCGCGGTAAGCCTCGGCGTGGAGTTCGCGCAAGCCGCCTTCTTCGTAGTGATGCCACATCCCTCAACAATGCCTGTCCAAAAGCGTGGGAAGCTACCCGCCTGGGACGTCTGGCTACTCCAGCGCATAAGAGGATACGCGGGTGGCGCTGGGGCAGAGGCCCCAGTCGCACTGGTGTATGATGCGTGCGACCACGCCAGCGACGCCCGGCGTGCCGAGGGGGTCGCGACGTGGGTGTTTGGCCACCCCCCAACAGAGGAATGGGTCAGATACGTGCTGGCGACCCCCATGTTCGAGGACTCAGCGCTCATGCCCGGGACCCAGATCGTAGACTACTGTGTCTCGGTCATTCGGCAGTATTGGGAACACCATGACGGGAAGGGGCGTGCTGTGGGGCACGAGTATCGGGCGGCGGTACAGCGGCTGCGTTCCCTCATACTCACGAGGGTGCGCGACGTGGAGTGGCCCAAAGGGAACCGGCTCTACGGCGAGTACAGGTTGAGCCAGGAGGTCATGCAGCGGGCGATGGGAGCCGGCGAACCGGCCGTATGAGCAACGAAGAGAAAGCGCCAACTGCGGGACTGTCAAAGCCCCACAACCGGCGCTGTCCAGGGTATTATACCCTAAGCCTGGCTGATGTCAATCCCTCTTTCCCACATTTCCGCAACCACATGGCTTCTTGTGCTGATCGCGGCCTGTCGGTGCGGGGCCGCGCGGGGTTAGGACGGGCGTGGGGCCAAGTGCTCGCCTGCGCAGGGCCGCCAAGGGCCGTAGCGCCAAAGATCGGCCGACCCCCCCCGGCGCACTAGCAGTAGTGCCTCTTCAGCTCCGACGCGTAGCGCACGCCGAGCCGTGATGCGTGCCGCGCCAGCCACTCGCTGAAGCGTGTGGGGCAGGTAGGAGGGCCAGTAGAGACCAGCAGGTTGGCCATGAGGCCTGCGATCTCGTCGTGGGTGATCACGGCGTCCCGCAGGAGCCAACCAAGCAGGCGGCCAGTCGCCCACGCCACACGCGGCGGGACATGTACGAGGCGCGAGCGGCTCCCAACCTGACGACGGATGAGCTGCACCAGCTCAAGGAAGGTGTACGTTTCCGGACCGACGGCCTCCATTACCACGCGGTCGGTTCGCTCCGCCAGCTCCACCGCAAGCGCCGCCAGGTCGCCTACGTAGACCGGCTGGAGGCAATAGTCCCCAGTGCCGAACACCCCGAACACCGGCAGCCTGCGCAGCAGCCAAGCAATGTTGTTGATGAGGATATCTTCCTTGCCGAAGAGCACCGTCGGACGCAAGATGGCGTAGGAGAGGCCGGACTCGATCAGCGCGCGTTCCACGGTGGCCTTACCCCGGAAGTACGGCAGCGGCGAGTCGTCTGAGGGGTTCGTGATGCTGATGTGGACGAGGCGGCGGATGCCGGCCTCGGCTGCGGCCTGGAACAGCGTCCGCGTGTTAGCCACCGCCCGCTCAAAGGTTACCGGTCCGCGCTCGAACCTGATCCAGTAGGTGTTGTAGAGAGCGGTGGCGCCGCGCAGGTTCTGGATGAGAGCACCGGGGCTGTCGAAGCAGAAGGGGACCGCTTCCACCCGGCCGCCGAACTCGTTCGGGCGGCCCGGGTGACCCGTGAGGGTGCGCACGCGCTTGCCCTTATCCAGCAGCAGCCTCGTGAGGTACTTGCCCGAGTAGCCGAATGCGCCGGTGACGACGTGCAGGTCGGCCTCGGCCATTGCGGCCTACCTCGCGGTGATGTGGGATGTGCGATCTGCGATGTGCGCTGACGGCGAGGTGGTAGTCACTGGCCGCACATCGTGAACCGCCCACGGGCCGGCCCTGCGTGGCCGCGGCAACTCTACCCCCGGCTCCTGAACGTCTGCTCGGCCATGGCCAGGAACTCGCGGTTGGTCTTGGACTTGCGCAGGCCGGAGATGAGCAGTTCGGTGGCTTGCTCAACCTCCAGAGCGTGCAAGGCGCGGCGCAACTGCCAGACCCTCTGCATCTCGTCGTCCTCGAAGAGCAGCTCCTGGTGCCGGGTGCTGGAGCGGGGGATGTCAATGGCCGGGAAGATGCCCTTGTCGGCCAGATCGCGCTCCAGTCGCAGGTCCATGTTGCCGGTGGCCTTGAACTCCTCATAGATCATATCGTCCATGCGGCTGCCGGTCTCCACGAGGATGGTGGCCAGGATGGTGAGGCTGCCGCCGTCCTCGATGTTGCGGGCCGCGCCGAAGAACCGCTTCGGTCGGTAGAGGGCCGTGGGGTCCAGGCCGCCGGAGAGCGTGCGCCCGCTAGGCGTGACCGTGAGATTGCTGGCGCGCGCCAACCGCGTGATGCTGTCCAGCAGGATGACCACGTCCTCGCCGTCCTCCACCAGGCGCTTGGCTCTGGCCAACGCCATCTCCGCCACCCTCATGTGGTTCTCGGGCTGCTCGTCGAACGTGGAGCTGACCACTTCCCCCTTGACCGAGCGCTCGATATCGGTGACCTCCTCGGGGCGCTCGTCTATCAGCAGGACCATAAGCCGCACTTCGGGGTAGTTGTGGCTGATGCTGTTAGCGACTTCCTTGACCAGCGTGGTCTTGCCAGCCTTGGGCGGGCTGATGATGAGCCCGCGCTGGCCCTTGCCGAGGGGGGTCACGATGTCCAGGAAGCGCGCCGACAGGTGCGTGTTGCTGTCCTCGAGCTCCAGCCGCAGGCGCTGGTTGGGGTAGATGGGGGTCAGGTCCTCGAACTGTGGCCGCGTGCGGTAATGCTCGGGCGGGCGGCCGTTCACCGACTCCACCTTGAGCAGCCCGTAGAACCGCTCGTTGTCCTTGGGCGGACGGCACATGCCGCCCACGAAGTCGCCAGTGCGCAGATTGCAGCGCTTGATCTGCGTGGAGGCGACGTAGACGTCGGTCTCCGGGTCGGGCGCATAGCCGCTGGTCCGCAGGTAGCCCTGGCTCTGGTCGGGCAGGACGTCCAGAACGCCCTCGGTGTAGACCAAGCCGTCCTTGTTGGGCTGGGCCTGCGCGATGCGGCTGATGAGCTCGGTCTTATTGGCCCGCGAGCGCACCCGGATGCCCAGGTCCTGGGCCATCCCCTTGAGCTCGTCCAACGTCTTGTCCTCTAGTTGCGCAGTTTCCATACTGCTCACCCTTGCTTGAACGCCCTGGCGACCCCGAGCGCAGTCGAGGGGTCGCAGCCCTTCGGCTCACTGCTCGTCAGTTGGCTGGCAGGCAGTGCAGCCACGAAGGGCAGGTTTCGGTATCTCCCCGCAAAGTCGAGCCCGTACCCGACCACAAACTGGTCCGGCACTGCGAAGCCGCAGTACTCAATCTGCACGTCCACCTGACGGCGGCTGCGCTTGTCCAGGAGCGCACATACCCTCACGCTGGCCGCCCCCAGGCTTTCCAGATGACGCCGCAGGCACTGAATCGTGCGGCCCGTGTCAACGATATCCTCGACCAAGATGACGTGCCGACCGCGCACCTCCTCCAGCGGCCCGGCCAACAGTTCCATCCCACCCGAGGATTCGGTCCCCTCGCCATAGCTGCGGGCGGCCACGAAGTCAAGCGTCAGGGGAATCTCCAGTTGCCGAATCAGGTCCGCCAGGAAGACCACGCTCCCAGAAAGCACTCCCACCAGCACGGGCTTCTTGCCGCCATAGTCGCGGGCCACCTGGCCGGCCAGGCAGCGGACCTTGGCAGCAATATCATCGGCTGGAATCAGTATCTGCTGGATGTCCTCGTTCACTGCTTGCTAGTGGCTGCCGGGCAGCTACTCCCACTCCACGGTGGCGGGAGGCTTGGAGGTGATGTCGTAGAGCACCCGGCTGACGCCCGCTACCTCGTTGACTATGCGATTCGATACGCGGGCCAGCGCCTCGTCGGGCAGCCGCGACCAGTCGGCGGTCATGAAGTCCTCGGTGGTCACTGAGCGGAGGATCACCGACTGACCGTAAGCCCTCTCGTCGCCCATCACACCGACGCTGCGCAACTCCGGCGCGAGCACGGCGAACGTCTGAGAGGTCTCGCGCAACAGGCCGCCCTTCTGGAGCTCCTCGCACAGGATGGCATCCGCCTGCCGCAGCGTCTCTAGGCGCTCCGGGGTCACCTCGCCCACGATGCGGACCGCCAGGCCGGGGCCCGGGAAGGGCTGGCGCCAGACGACGGCTTCCGGCAAGCCCAGCTCCTGCCCCACCTGGCGCACCTCGTCCTTGAACAAGAGGCGCAAGGGCTCCACGTTGGTGAGGCCCATATCGGCCGGCAAGCCGCCGACGTTGTGGTGGGTCTTGATGGTGGCCGTGACGCGGGCGCCGCCGTCCGCCTGGCCGCCGCTCTCAATGACGTCTGGGTACAATGTACCATGAACGATGAACTGAAACCCACCCAGCTTCGCCGCCTCGCGCTCGAACACGCGGATGAACTGCTCCCCGACGACGCGCCGCTTCTCCTCGGGATCGGTCACGCCGCGCAGCGCTTTCAGGAAATCGTCGGCGGCGTCCACGTGCAGAAAGCTGCGCACCCGCGGCGCGAAGGCCCCGCACACCTGCTGGGCCTCGCCCGCGCGCAGCAGGCCATGGTCCACGAAGATGCAGGTCAGCCGATCCCCGATGGCCCGCTCGGTAAGTGCCGCCGCCACGGCCGAATCCACCCCACCCGAGAGGGCGCAGAGGGCCCGCCCGTCACGCAGCGTCTCCTGGAGCCGCTGCACAGCAGCCTCGATGAACGAGTCGGGCCGCCAGGTGCCGGAGCAGCCGGCCTCCCGCACAAGGAAGTTCCTGAGAATGTCCAGGCCCTGCGCCGTGTGCGTCACCTCGGGGTGAAACTGCACGCCGTACAGCTTGCGCTCGCGGTCCGCCATAGCCGCCACCGGCGTATCCTTGGTGCGCGCCAGCACCTCGAACCCCCGAGGCACCTCCAGCACCCGGTCGCCGTGGCTCATCCAGCACGGAACCCGTGGCCCCAGGCCCGCGAACAAGCCGTCAGGAGTCTCTATCTCCAAGGTCGCCGCACCGTACTCGCGCTTGTCGCCCCTCTGCACCTTCCCCCCCAGCAGGTGGGCCATGAGCTGGTGACCGTAGCAGATGCCCAGCACAGGGATGCCCAGGTCAAAGAGCTGCACGTCCACGGTGGGCGCGCCGTCGGCGTAAACGCTGGCTGGGCCGCCCGACAGGACGATGGCTTTGGGCCTCAGCGCCCGCAGCTCGGCAACCGAGGTGCTGTAGGGCAGCAACTCCGCATAGACCTGGCACTGGCGAATCTTGCGGCAGATGAGCTGGTTGTACTGGGCCCCGAAATCCAGCACCAAGGCCGCTTCTTCTGGCCTCTCGCCCTGTTGCATCCCTAGTCCCCGGATGTGTGCCTGTGGCTCACATACTTCCGCGTCGCCGCCCATGGGGTTGCCGTGCGGACCCCGTGGTCCGCAGGAACAAGAGGGGCCGCCGTACCGCCACGCGTACCGCGGCCGGCATATGCGCCGCTTACATGAACTCCACGCTTCTGACGCCCAATCGGGCTCCGGCGGAGTGAACTCCCGACGCCGTTAGGCCTGTCCCACCAAGCAGGCCCCGGTCAATCTATGGCAATGGGTCGGAGAAATGTGTTGTTGCTACTCTGCGAAGCAGCGCTTCGCTGCGTAGCACGAGTCGGGGGAGTACAAACCCACTGCTAGGAGTATAACAACCGCCCTCCACAGTGTCAATACCCGTTGACGAAAAAAGCGGCTCGTATGGCCTGCCCCACATTCCCGCCTGCGCAGGCCCAAACCGGCGCAAGGCGTTTTGCCGCCCCATGAGGAAATGGGGCAGGGCCTTGCCGCAAACGCGTTTCTGCGCCTCCGCACGAAGCCATGCCTGTGCCCCTACCCGCGAGCTTCTACGACGCACCCGCTCAGCAGGTCGCGCGCTGCTTGCTGGGCTGCCTCATGGTGCACGAGACCGACGCCGGCCTGACCAGCGGGCGCATCGTGGAAGTCGAGGCCTACCTGGCCACAGGCGATCCAGCCAACCACGCCGCCCACGGCCGCAGCGAACGCAATGCCGTCATGTTCGGGCCGCCGGGACGCGCCTACGTTTACCTGATCTACGGGATGCACCACTGCTTCAACGCCGTCTGCGGCCCCGTTGGTGTCCCCGAGGCCATCCTGGTTCGCGCCTTGGAGCCTGCCGCCGGCATCGAGCTGATGAGCGCCCGCCGCGGGACCCGGCAGCTCGAGCTGCTCACCAGCGGCCCGGCCCGTATCTGCCAGGCTCTGGGCATAGACTTGCGGCACAACGGCGCGGATCTGACGCGCGGGGCGCTATACCTCTCAGCCGGGCCCGGCAGCGTAGGGCGAGTGGCCCGTACAGCACGCGTGGGCTGCCCTTCGACCCCCGGCCTGAGGCTCCGCTGGTACGTGCGCAACAGCCCCTTTGTGTCCCGACGCGACCCCACAGCCCAGCGCCGCGGCGCACCTTGACACCACCCGCTGCCTTGTGTATCATTCGCGCGCACCCACCCGCCGACGTGGCGGAAATGGCAGACGCGCTAGGTTCAGGACCTAGTGAGGGCAACCTCGTGCCGGTTCAACTCCGGCCGTCGGCACCAAAGGAAGCGCGAAGCCGCCGGTGAAGCCTGCCGGCGGCGTTTGCTTGGCCTCGCGCGGCGATTCCTGTTGCTGGCCCACCGGCGGGCGCGGTGCGGAGCGCGCCCCCGCTTGACACAGCCGAATGCCCCTGGTAAGGTCTGGTCCAGGACGAGCGCAGGCCGCCCGAGCCTGCGTTGCTTGGTCTGCGGGATACACCGGGGGCCTTGAGCTGCTGGGCGGCTCGGCAACCGGCAGCGTGATCTGGGTCAATTCCTCCGAACTTGTGTCCTGCCAGCGCGTTCTAAGGAGACGGGGCAACCAGCAGCGGTCAGAGCGCGTGCGGTCAGCTTCCCTGACCGCAGGGCAAGGGGGAACGAGTAACATGAGAAGCGCCAGGGGCCTGCTCATCGGGGCCTGCGCCGTGCTGGCTTTCGCCGGCGCGGCACAGGCCGTCACCGTCAAGCAGATCGAGGATGGGCTCGTGCGCTACATGAACGATGGCTTCAAGTGCACGGGCCTGAAGGTGGTGGTGCAGACCTTCGACGACCCACAGGCTGTGCAGGAGGGGCACCTGAAGCTCGTCCACATCACGGTGACCAGGGCGGACTTCGAGGGCATCACCATGCACGAGCTATCCCTCAAGGCCTACGACGTCAAGCTGGTGGTGTCGGCCCTGCTGGAGCAGAACAAGCTGCTCACCAACCGGGCCAAGAACATGACCATGCACGCCCGCTTCACGGAAGCGGAGATGAACGAGGCGCTCAAGACCAAGAAGATGCCCATCCAGAGCTTCCAGGTTCACTTCCAGGACGGGAAGCTGGTGGCCACGGGTACCCACCGCTTCCTGGTCGGCAACCAGCTCAAGATGATTGCCCACCTCGAGCCGAAAGACGACGGCGTGCACTTGGTGGCCGAGAAGGTGTGGGTCAACGGGCTGCCGCTCCCGGTGGGGCAGCTCAAGAAGATCATTGACAAGATGAACCCGCTCATCAACCTGGAGCGGCTGCCCTTCCACCCCAAGGCCAAGACCATCACGATCCACGAGCAAGACCTCGAGGTAAGCTGAGGCGCGGGGGGTCTTCTCGCGGCGGCTTGTCCATTGTGTCCGGGCGCTCTGGGGCGCGGTCGTGCCGGAGCGTCGTCTGAACAGGCTTTGCCCTACGCCTTCGGATCGACCCCTCTTCGGGTCATCCCCGTCGTGCGGCTGCCCCCGGACGGTTTTTCTGCTGGGATAGGCTTGACAGTGTGGCTTAGTATATGTTAGGGTGGGTTTGTGTGCAATTGTGGGGCTTAAGGAGGACAGGCATGCCCGAGCATCCCGAGACCATGACCGTTCGACACCTCTCGGAGTACCTGCACCTCTCGCCCTACACCATCCGCGAAAAGGCGCGCCAAGGCATCATCCCCGCGGCCAAGACCGGGCGCCAGTGGCGTTTCCGCAAGCCGCTCATTGATGCCTGGCTGACGGAGGGCGGCACCCTCCGCGCTGGCAGCCAAGCGCAGGACAAAGGCAGGTAGCGAGTGGCCCAGGCCCGCCAGCCCCGGCGCATCGTAGTCTGAGGGCGCTCCTGTGCCGGAGGCCGCGGGCGAAGCCGTTGGCAACTTCTCGGACGTCCAGGCCGCATACGCGAGAGGGGATTCTGCTGTGCACAGCTACTGTCAGGCCGGGCGGAGGAACACGTTAGCGCTGCTGGTGGCGGGGATGGTCGTGCTAGTGCTGGCAGGCGGAGGCGCTCCCTCGCCTCCAGCCGCGGCGCAGGCGCCGGAAGCCGGTGCGCCCGGCGCCGACCAGGCCAAGGAGAAACTGCGCGTAACCGTGACCGAGGCAGGGGTCTCGGTCTACGCGGTGAGCGTGGACGCCCAGGAGCTACTCGCGGCCTTGGGGTCGAAGACCGGCATCCGCATAATCGTGGACGACACGGTCAACCGCAGGATCACCATCAACCTGTCCAACAAGCCGATCAAAGCGATCCTGGACGACATCGTGGCCGCCTACGGATTCTCCTGCTCGCAGGTGGAGGGCGTCTGGCTGGTGAGCGAGGGTATTCCCAACAACCCCTCTTCGTATCTGCTCAGCGACATTGACGCCATCACCACCAAGTACGTGTTGGCGCCCAACGCCAAGTCGCTGCTGCCGGTGTTTCTTCAGGATCACGTGAAGACCAATCCGGCTCAGAACTCGGTGGTGCTCTCGGCGCCTTCGCAGGTGTTGCAGAAGTTCCGGGAGGACATCGCCCAGTTCGACATCCCGGCGGCGCAGATCATGATAGAGGTGCTGGTGGTTGAGTTCAGCGACGTGGGCAAGGACATGCTGGACCTGTCCCTCGACTGGGCCAATGCCGGCCGGAGCGCCTTTGCGACGGCCTCCAGCGGCCTGTTGGGCTACTCGTTCGTGACCGGCCTGCCCACCGACTTCTGGGTGCGGCTCACGGCGCTGGTGGAGAAGCGTAAGGCGCGGGTCAGAGCCAACCCGCGTATCGCCACCGTGAGTGGACAGGAAGCGGAGATCTTCATCGGGCAGCAGCAGTTCCTGAGCACTCCCATCACTTTGCCCAACGAGGAAAGCGCTAGCTCCATTGACGCGGGGGTGCGGCTGAAGATGACGCCGTGGACGGGTGGCCAGGGGCAGATCATAGCGGAGGTCGAGCCCGAGGTGAGCACCCTGAGCGCCCCTGATCCCACTACGGGGCTGCCCGACAAGGTCACCCGCACGGCCAGCACGCTCGTCACGGTGCGGGATGGCGAGACCATCATCATCGGGGGGCTGCTTCAGGACGAGCTGCGCGAGACACGCACCAAGGTGCCTATCCTGGGCGACATACCGCTCATCGGTCAGCTGTTCCGCTCGAAGAACCGGACCAAAACGAAGACCGAACTGGTCATCTTCATCACGCCCAGGATCCTGTCTTTGACCGGCCACTTGCCGCCCGAGGAAGAGGCGGCGATCAGGGAGCGGTTCCTGCGCAGCGAGGGCCAACCCGGCGGGGCCGGGGGCACAGGGGCAGCGCCTGGCGGCGGCGTCCCGGCGACACCCGGCGGCGGGCCCGGAGGCCAGTGATCATCATAATGGCCATCACGTGGGCACCTAGGCGGCGCTCCTCGCGCTTCGGCACCACGGCAGCATGGGTGACGGTGGTCGCCGCGGCCTGGCTGGGCCCAGCCGTGGCTTGCTGGGGCCAGGAGGGCCCCTCGGAGGGCGCCGGGGTCGAAGCCTACTGCCACCTTAACAAGGTCGAGGCGCAGCAGCTCAGCAACGCGGTGCGCCTCAACCTGCGGGCTGACGGCGTGCTGCGCGCGGAGGGCGACTGGTCGGATTTCGCCGAGGAAGTAGAACCCCAGCACTGGCACCCCCGGCAGACCAAGCGTTTGCGCTTCCGCCTGCCCAATGCGCGCTCCGAGGTCGGCGCCTTCGTCAACATAGGCCTCTATCCGGTCAGCCATCTGGAGATCGGCATCATCCCTCAGGCCATCGGGGGAGTCGGGCTGGACGTCACGCTGGTGCTTTTCCGGCGCGGTCAGCCCCGTCACATCCACCTGGACAATCTGCGCATGAGCTGGGGGGAGTTCGGAGAGGGGAACAGCCAAGTCGAGATCGTCAGTGGCCAGGATCGCCGCAGCGTTGTCATCCTGGTCACCAGCGATCGCTACGTGGACCCAAGGGCCAAGTCGCACAAGGAGCGGGACGCGGCCAGCCTGCCCCGGGAGCTGGCGGTGCAGTTGGCGGCCCCGCCTACAGGTACGCAGGAGTGCCTGCTCAGCACCCATGCACTCAACATCCGGCTCGACGAGCTGCTGGACGCGCTGGCCGCGAAGGCCGGGTGCACGATCATCACCAACAGCCTGCGACCGCACCTAGTGTCCCTGCACCTGGAGGGCCTACCCTTGCGAGCCATCTTGGACAACCTGGCCAGGGCGTACGGGCTGACGGTGACACAGGTACAGGGCCAGGGGCCGCAGCGCTACGCGGTGTCGGAGGGGTTGCCCACGGCGGCAGGGCCGTACAGCCAGGGCGAGGTGCGCGTGCTGCCCGTGCGCAACCTGCCGGCCGACCTGGCCGGCGAACTGCTGCCCAACTTCCTGGAGTCCTACGTCCATGCGGATGCCGAGCGGAACGCCCTGGTCGTCGGCGGGCCGCCGCAGATGCTGGACAAGATCGCGGCGGACCTGGCGCGGATTGACCAGGCGCCGCCGCAGATAGAGGTGGAGAGCATTCTGGTGGAGGCTGCCAGCATGGGGGAACTGGCCGCGGCGCTCGACCTGCACTTCCTGGACGGCACCTCGGAGGCGAGCGCCCACGCGCTGGGCGGCGACCTAACCTACCGCGTCGTGCGCGGGCCGGACGACCTGGACGTTCGCCTGTCGGCTCTGGAGGCCAGGAGCGTGGCCCGCACGGTGGCTCGGCCGCGGATGACGGTGGCCAATGGGGAACAGGGCGAGCTGTTCGTGGGCGAGGAGCGACGGTTCCCCTTCCTGCGTTCCCGGGGTCGGGGCCAGGAGATCACGGTCGTCGCCGTGGACGTGGGCACTCGCCTACTCGTGCAGCCCTGGACGGGCGGGGCCGAGATCACCGTCCGGCTGCGGACGCGTTCGAACACGGTGCTGCACGTGGACGAAAGCGGCCTGCCCAAGGTAAGCGCCCGCGAGGCCAACGGGGTGCTGCGCCTGGGGCGAGATGAGCTGGTGCTGGTTGGGGGCCTGGAGCTGGTGCAGAGCGAGCGCGCGAACCGCAAGCTGCCCTTGCTGGGCGACCTGCCCGTAGTGGGGGCGGCCTTTCGCAGCAAGGCAACTGAGTCACAGACCACGGAGCTGGCGCTCTTTGTCCGGGCGCGAGTGGTGGGCACTGCCGCGTCCGCAGCCTCGGCGCAGCAGCCTGGCCCGCAGGCGGCCGCGCCTGCCGGCCGCAGCGAATCCCCGACCGCGGAGGCGGCTGCCTCGGCAGCCGCAGCCGTGGCGGCACGGGAAAGAGGGACGGCCTCGTGAAGCAAGCAAAGGCATTTGCCCGGTTGCTGGGCGTTCTGGCCTGCGCCGCGTGCATGGCCAGGCCGGCGCAGGCCTTGGTCTACTGCAACATCACCGCGGTGGACTCCAAGGAGCTGACCAACGGGGTGCAGATCGTGGTCAAGGCCGACGGTGTGCTCAACTGGCGGCCCGAGGAGGGCAATTGGCGCGCCTTCTACGGCGGCGAGAAGCAGTTGAGCGTCCAGGTGCGCTTCACCAACGCCCGGCTGGCCATCGCGGAGCGCTCCATCAACGTCAACAAGTTCCCGGTCAGCTACATCCAGCTCCAGACTCCGCAGGACGCCAAGGAGGGCATTGGGGTGACCATGCTGGTGAGGTTCACCCAGCCCAGCCAGTTCAGCGCGGACCTGTCGGAGGACATGCAGAGCTTCCTGGTCACGGTGGAGAGCGGGCGGACCATTGAGCAACCGGGGACGCGGGCGGCGGCCGCCGGGGGCGAGGAGGTCAAGCCTGAGCTGTCCGTGCAGTACAGCGACGACCTGCTCAGCATCAGGGCCGTGAAGGCTGACCTCCACCAGTTGATCGGCGACATCGCGGCGCAGACTGGCGTCAACATTGCGGTGGACGATGCGGTGAGGCGGCAGGTGAGCATGGCCCTGCAAGCCATGCCAGTGGACGCAGTCATCCGCGGCATTGCCAGCGCCTACGGGCTGGCGCTCTCGCAGGTGAACGGGGTCTATATGATGAGCGAGGGCGTGCCCACGGACCTGGCCACCTACAACCGCAGCGGCACAGAATCGTTCCCCATGACCAACCTGCGGGCGCAGACTGCCTCCTCCCTGCTGCCCACCTTCCTGTTCAGCTATCTGCACGTGAACAACGAGCAGAACGCCGTGGTGGTGACGGCGCCGACGCAGATGCTGGACAAGATACGGGCCGACCTGGCCAAGACCGACCTGCCGCCCCCGCAGATTCTGATCGAGGCCTTGGCGGTGGAGCTGACCTCCACCAACGAGCTGGACGCCGGCCTCACCTGGCACTACCGGGGCACCGAAGGCCTGGCCGCGGGCAACAGCACCACCGGGCAGCTACAGTTCCGCAGCCTGGGCCTCGAGGATCGCCTGGTGAACCCCGACGACCCCACGGCGGGCCTGCTGCCCACCGACGACCTGATGGCCAACCTCAAGGCCCTGCTGACCAAGGGCAAGGCGCGCATCAAGGCCTGCCCGCGCATGGCAGCGATGAACGGCCAGAAGGCCGAGCTGTTCATAGGGGCTCAGCGCTTCATCCAGGTCAACTACGTGCAGTTCGGCCAGCAGCAGACGCGCATTCAGGGCGTAGACGTGGGGGTAACGCTGGACATCGTGCCCTGGACGGGCGGGAACGGGGAGATCACCACCAAGATTCAGGCTGAGGTGAGCAACATCGCCTCCATTGCCGCAGGCACCGGCCTGCCCCTACTGACCACGCGTCGCGTCGAGAGCACGGTCCGGGTGCAGGACGGGGAGACCATCGTGATCGGCGGCCTGTTGCAGCGGCAGGAGGAGACCACGCGGCGCAAGGTGCCCTTCTTCGGCGACCTGCCACTGGTGGGGGTGCTCTTCCGCAGCAAACAGAAGACCCTCGTCAACTCCGAGTTGGTGCTGTTCATCACCCCGCACATCCTCACCCCGGAGGGACACCTGCTCGATAGAGCAGCGGAGGACGGCATCTTCCGACGCTTCTTGGGCGAGCCACTGCCCACCAGCGGCGCTGGGACCGAGGGCGGCACGGCCCCGGCTGCGCCGGGCGGCGCAGGGGCAGGTGCGCCAGGCCCAGGGGGTTAGCAGCCATTCGCCATCTACAGTGCGCGATACGCGGTGTCAGCAGGGCCCTGCGGCACGGGGGAGTTGCGCGTGGGGGGTAACACAGCTAGGCTCCGGCGCTCACGTAGGTCGCACATCGCATATCCCACAGCGCAGAGCGCAGATCACGTTTTGCAGGCCACCACGAGCATGCCATTGCCCCACCCGCGGCGGGGAGCGCTATCTAGCCGCGGCGCCAGCAGCGTCAGAGGGAGCAACAGCGCCCGCAGCGGCCGGCGCCAGCGGCCTGCGGCCAGCCACCAATCAAGGTCCCACAGCAGGCGCACCAGAGGGCCAAAAGTGTGGGTGACTTGCGCCCGGCGGAGGCCGAGCTGCGCCAGTTCGCCCAGCAATTCGTGCTCGTCATGGCCCACCCGTCGGTGTGGCGACAGGCCCGAGGCCATCTCAGCCTCTAGCGCACGACGGGTGGGGCCGAACGGGTGGTGCTGGGCGGCCGCCGGCACGTGAGCCACCAGGACTCCACCGGGGCGCAGGGCTTCCACCAGTGACCGCAGGGCCGCGCGATGGTCCTCGATGTGCTCCAGCAGGTCTATGGCGAGGATGAGGTCGTAGCGCCGGGCAGCTCCCAGGGCCAGGACGTCCCGCCGCTCGAAGGACAGGTTCGCCAGTCGCTCGCGCTTGCGCCTTTCCCGGCAGGCCTGGATGACCCTGGCATCCACATCCACCGCGTGGAGCTGCCAGGTGGCACGCTTCCTGGCCAGGGCAAACGCGTACAGGCCCTCCCCACAGCCGGCGTCCAGCACCCTGACCTGCTGAGGCGCTGTCAGGCGGCCGCCGGGGCCGCACAGGTCGCCGATGGCGCGCATGACCTGCGCGAACCGCACCCTGTCGCCCACGCTGGTGGGCCCCAGAAAGCGGCGAACCACGCTTCTCAGAGTCGCTGGAGAGCGCAGGGCGCTGTCACTCATGAAGCCGTCACCGCAAGGCAGGAGCTGGCTTCCTGGCCACCCATCGGGCCCTACCTTGCTCCTGCCCCAGCCGCCGTGCCGGGGATGTTCGCGCTGGCAGGAGGCGGGCTCCTGCTCTAGCTGGTGACTGCCGCCGCCTCGTGAATGGGTAGTTGGATGTAGAAGACGCTGCCCTTGCCCACGCCGTCCGACTTGACCCACATGTCGCCGTTGTGCAGCCGCACGGTCTTGCGGTCGTTATACAGCCCCGTGCCCGAGCCATCCCTATTGAACTCCTGGGCGTTGGAGCAGCGAGCGCACAAGGCGAAGACCTGGTCTTCCTCACCAATGGGAATGCCGATGCCGGTGTCCTTGACCACGATGGTGGCGTTGCCGCCGTCGCGCTCCAGCTTCACGTGCACTTCGCCGCCGTCGGGCGTGTACTTCAGCGCGTTGTTGATCACCTGAGCCAGAGGGCGTTTGATCTGCCGACGGACGGCGAAGATGGGCACGGGCTCCGGCGGCATGTCCAGGGTGTAGGTGATGCGCTTACCCTTGGCATCCACCTTGGACTCCTCGAAGGCCTCGCGCAGGGGCTCGCGCAGGTCCATCTCCTCCCACACCGGCTTCTCGCGATTGTACAGCTCGTTCTGCACTTCCTGGAGTTCCTTGGTAAGCTGAGTGGTGAGTTCGCCGCCCTCCAGGGCATCGTGCAAGAACTCATCCACGCGCAGAACCGCCTCGGTGTCCAGCTTGCGCTTAATGTTGGCGACTTGGGACTGGTTCTCGGCCACGAACTGGCGCAGCAGACGGTACTTGCCGGCCAGCGCATCGAGCTCGGCCCTCACCTCCTCCGGACTCGGGAGCCGTCGGCCCTCCCGGGCCGCCCGCGCGGGGCGCCCCCCTTCGCCGCCGCTCTCATCGAAACGCTGCAGGAAGTCCAAGGTGGACTTCAAGCACTCGGTGCGCAGGCGCTCGTAGGTGACCAGGTACTCGGCGTCCTGGGCGGTGAGCGTATCCCCGTCCATGTAGACGCCGTCGTACTCCTGCGGCAGGATGGTCTGAAGGCTGGTGGGCACGGCGGTGAGCTTGTTCTTTATGCGGTGCAGCATGATGGAGACTTCGTTGTAGTAGTCCCGCATCAGCTTGTCGTTGTAGTTGCCGGCGAAGCTCACCGCAACGATGTCCCGGGCCTCGGACAGCGCCTGCACGGCCTGTCGGTAGCGCACGGGGTCCTCGCGATACTCGCGGAAGAACAGGGGCTCAGCCAGCCGCGCGATGTGACTCAGGGCCTTGAGCACGTCAGCCAGGTCGAACCCGCGCTGCTGGAAGAAGTCAACCATGCGCACCAGGTAAGCGCCCAGGCGGGTGTTCTCCTGCGCCGCATCCCGCGGATCGGGCACCATCTCCTCGTCCTCGCCCAGCAGCACCTTCAGGTACATCTCGAAGGTGCCCTCGACCAGGCGCTGCTGTTCGCTCTCGCTGATGACTCCGAAGTGCGGGCTGACCACGTCGGTGGGCAGGTCGGCCTCCCAGCGCGCCACCAGGGAGCGGCGCTCGTCCTCCAACACGCGCAAGGCGGCAGCCGAGCCGCGCTTGCAGTAGACCGACTTCAGCGACAACCGGCATTCCCGCAGGCCGCTGCTGAGCAGGTTATAGCTGGCCCGCCCTGCATACTCCTCGTCGGCCAGCCGCTGTGCGGCCTCGGGCATGCCGAACAGCAGACCCTTGATGTCGGTATAGGTCAGGCCTAAGCCATAGCCCTCTTCTACCAGGCGGTCAAAGGTCTGGTTGAGGTCGCGATACTGGTTGCGGCGGAAGGCGTCCAGGATGCTGTCGTAGAGGCCGTCCAGGTCCTGGCGGCTGAAGAACTCGGGGTCCGCCAACAGGCGCGGATTCACGCCACTGGTGACCACGTCCGCCCACAGCTCCACCAGGCGTGCCTTCTCGCTCGCCAGGAACATCAGTGCGTCTCGGCTCATGCCATCACCTGTGCGACGAGGACCCGGGGTGCGTTACCACCAATCAATGAGGAATGAGGGCTAAGACGCCTGCCCGCGCCCCCGGTCCGGAGTCAGAGACGGTTGCTGGCGCTGCTTCGCTAGCGTCCGGCACTATCGCTTCCGCCGTCTGAGCCCCCACTCCTCCCCTACCGCCTCGCCTAAAGTATACCACGAATCGGGCCGGAATTGGCTGACCTAGCGACCGTCTGGCAAGGCGCCGTGGCTGCCGCCGACGCGGTCAGGCATCAGCGCCATGAGGGCCACCATGCGGCCGGTGCGGCCGGCGTCACGCCGATGCGAGAAGAAGCGCTCCGCGTCGCAAGCAGTGCAATGCTGGTCCACTCGCACCTGTTCCGCAGGCGCCCCCGCCGCCAGAAGTTGGGCGCGGGCGACCGCGCGCAGGTCTACGTAAGGCCGCGCGGCACCGCGTTTCAGCCATTGCTCTGATGGTCCGGGGCACGCCGCCTCCAAGCTCGCCACTACCTCCTCCCCCACCTCGTAGCAGCACGACCCAATGGCCGGCCCGAGGGCCACCAGCAGGTCAGCCGGCGGCACCCCATACGCGACGCGCACCGCACCGACCAGGTAGGCGGGAATCCCAGCGGCCAGGCCCCGCCAACCTGCGTGCGCCAGGCCCACAAACCGGCCCGCCGTATCCGTCACGAATATCGGTACGCAGTCGGCAAAGCACAACGAGAGGCATACGTCCTGCCGCTGCGTGATCAGGCCGTCCGCCCCCGGCACTACCCAAGCACAGGCCTCGGCCTGGACGCCGGGCGGCCCGGCAGCGGCTGCACACGAGCCCTCGTCTACCACGGCAACTTCGGCGCCGTGCACTTGCTCTGCGGCCACCAGGAGGCGTCCGGCCAGGCCGAGGCCGCCGAGGATACGCTGACGATTGCGCGCCGCAGACTCCGCTTCACCGCCGCTGCCACCGGCTGGTTCGAGCGAGGCCACCGGGCTCCAGTCCAACCCGCCGCGGCGAGTGGTGAACGCGTGAACGACGGTGCGGCTAGCGGCCAGCACCTCGTCCTGCCAGAACTCGAGGCCGCCGATTTCGCGCCACATGATGCCCGCCAGGCCTCCACCGAACGGCGGAGAGGGCGCAGTCTACCCGAGCACTTCCACCGTGATGCGATCGTTGGTGTGCACGCATATCGAGGCCGCGACGCGGATAGCCTCGCAGGCAATCTGCTCGGCGGACAGCGCCGAGTGCTTCAGCAGGGCCATGGCTGCCGCTTGTGCGTACCCGCCGCCGGAGCCGATGCCGATCACGTCGCCGTCGGGGCGGATGAGGTCGCCATTGCCGGAGATCAGGAAAAGCTCGTCCTGGTCGGCGATGAGCAGCAAGGCCTCCAACCGACGCAGCGCGCGGTCGGTGCGCCAGTCCTTCACCAGCTCCAGAGCCGCCCGCGCCAGGTTGCCCTTGTGCTCGTCTAGCTTCGACTCGAAGCGCTCAAACAGGGTCATAGCGTCCGCCGCCGACCCCGCATAGCCGGCCAGCACCTTGCCCGCAGCCAGCCGCTGCACCTTGGTGGCAGTCTGCTTGATGATGGTCTGCTCAATGGAGACCTGCCCATCGCCGGCCAGGGCCGTCTTGCCGTCCCTGCGCACGGCTATCACGGTGGTGGAGTGAACGTTCATAGTGAAGTCTCGGCCTCCTCTTTGGCCCGGAGGCGCTGCGTCGCCAGCGGGTGGGCGCTGGCGTACTCGCGCTTCATCTGCCCCAGGGTCACGTGGGTGTAAACCTGCGTCGAGGCCAGGCTGGCGTGCCCCAGCAGCTCCTGCACGCTGCGCAGGTCGGCCCCTCGGTCCAGCAGGTGAGTAGCGAAGCTGTGGCGCAGCGAGTGAGGGCTCAGGTCCAGCCGCAAGGCGGCGGCCCGCAGGTACTTGTCAACCAGCCGCTGCACGCTCCGCGTCCTGAGCCGCTCGCCAAACCTGTTGAGGAACAGAGCCTCCCGCGCCGGCCGGCGCCTGCGGCCAACGCCCTTCTCCAGCAGCCGGCGTCGCCCGTCATACATGTACTTCTCGATGGCGTCCACGGCCTGCTGGCCCAGAAGCGCGATCCGCTCTTTGCTCCCCTTGCCCGTCACCCGCACTTCCCGGGTCCCGAAGTCCACGTCGTCCAGGTCCAGAGCCACCAACTCGGCGCAGCGCGTGCCGGAGGCGTACAGCGTCTCCAACACGGCGCGGTCTCGCTGCCCCAGGGGCGTCTCCTGGTCGGGGGCCTCCAGGAAGCCGCTCATCTCGTCTTGGTAGATGAACCGGGGCAGCCGCCTCGGCTGCCGGGGAGCCGAAGCCGCGCTGGCGGGGTTGCTGACGACGACTGCCTCGCGCAGCAGATACCTGTAGAAAGAGCGCAGTGCCGACAGCCGCCTGGCCACCGTCTTGCGGGCGTACTGGCCGCGCTGGAGGTGGGCCAGGTAGCGCCGAATGAGGGGGTAGTCCACCGCCTCCCAGGCGAAGGCGCGCCCCTCGCCGAGCGCCAGGGCCAGGAACTTGGAGAAATGGCCGAGGTCGTCGGCGTAGGCCTTCAACGTGTGCGCGGATAGGCTGCGCACGTTGCGCAGGTATGCCAGGAAAGCATCAATGTGGTGGGCGCTCATGTGCGGCCCCTCCAGGCCCGCCCTGCCATGCCGGCTATAACGAGGTGGTGGCGATGAACTGCTCCAGCGCCGCCAGAGCGCGCCGGCCATACCCCAACTTGTGCTCTCTCTTGCTCTGCCCTTTCTGCCTCTCCAGCGGCGGCAGCAGCCCAAAGTGGGCGTTCATGGGCTGGAAGTGCCGTTTGTCGGCCGTGACCAGATAGTGCACCAGGCTCCCGATCACCGTCTCCGGTGGGAAGGCCACCGGCTCCAGGCCCTGGGCCGCACGCGCCGCGTTGAGGCCGGCTACCAGCCCGGAGGCCGCCGCTTCCACGTAGCCCTCCACTCCCGTGAGCTGCCCGGCCAGGAACAGATGGGGGCGCTCCTTAAGCCGGTAGTACTGGTCCAGCAGGGCCGGCGCGTTCACGTAGGTGTTGCGGTGCACCACCCCATAACGCAGGAACTCCGCCTGCTGCAGCGCGGGCACCAGCCGCAGCACGCGCTCCTGCTCGCCCCACTTGAGCGAGGTCTGGAAGCCCACCAGGTTGTACATGGTGCGCTCGGCGTTCTCGGCGCGGAGCTGCACCACCGCGTAGGGGCGCTGGCCCGTGCGCGGGTCGGTCAGCCCCACCGGCTTCATCGGCCCAAAACGCAGGGCATCCTTGCCTCGCTGGGCCAGCACCTCCACGGGCAGGCAGGCCTCGAAAAGCTCGTCCCGCTCGAACTCGTGCGGCGTGGCCCGCTGCGCCGTGAGCAGGGCCTGGTGGAAAGCCTCGTACTCGTCCTCATGCAGCGGGCAATTCAGGTAGTCGGCACCGCCCTTGTCATACCTGTCGGCGATGAAGGCCCGGTCCACGTCAACGGTCTCAGCGTCCACGATGGGCGAGACCGCGTCGTAGAAGAACAGGTAGTGCTCGCCGCTGACCGCATACAGCGCCTTGGCCATATTCGACGAGGTCAGCGGCCCGGTGGCGATGATGGCCGGACCGTCCTCTGGGAGCTGAGTGACCTCCTCGCGCCGCACCTCGATTCTCTCGTGCGCCTGAATGCGCTCCGTTATGAGCTGGGCGAAGGCCTGGCGCTCTACCCCCAGCGCGGAGCCCGCAGGCACCCTGGTTTCATCGGCGCAGGCGATGGTCAGCGACCCCAGCCGGCGCATCTCCGCCTTGAGCACGCCTCCCGCCCTGTCCGGCGCCTCCGACCGCAGGGAGTTGCTGCACACCAGCTCCGCCAGCCGGTCGGTCTGGTGGATGGCCGTCTGCACCTGGGGCCGCATCTCGTACAGGACGACCGGCACACCCCGCTTGGCCGCCTGCCAGGCGGCCTCGCAACCGGCCAGGCCGCCACCCACTACTGTCACGCTGTTGGGCAAGTGTTACCTGCCTGACGGCACCCAAGCCCGCCGGAGGGCGGGCCTGTCGGTTGACCTGGCTATCCGCCTGCACGCCGCCCTGCCGCGTCAGCACGACCCTCCGCGCGGCGCCCGCCGCGCGGCTTGGCCTGCTCCATGCGCACCTTTCCACAAGAGGGACAGACCCACTTGCGCTTCTTATGGAAGCTGCGCTTCTCCTCACGCATCTTGGTCTGACAGCGCGGGCAGTGCATCCTCGACACCGCCGCGATTGTAGCACAGCCCCTAAGGGGCGTCAAAGGGAGGTGGAATGGCCACGCGCGGAGAACTTGCTCATGAGTCGGCTGTGCCATCGAGGACGGGAGCGCCAGCTGGGAAGCCCGCCGGCTCAAGTGCCGTTCGACACCTCCCATGAACGAACGCGATCGAGTAGCGATTCTGACCTGGCTCGGCGAGCTATCGGAGGCCGGCGTTCGCGCCTCTCTGACCATCGCCGGCGAACGGTTTGGCGGCTTCTTCGCAGGGGTGGAAGAGGACGACCTGGTCGTCATGGACGTGGTGGCGCGCGGCCGCACGCAACTACCCATACATAACCAGCCGGAGCTGCTGGTTGAGTTCCGCGACGCCACCAGGCCAGGCTCGTGGCGGTTCGTTGCGCACTGCCGACAGGTGGAGATGATTGCGCCGGGGCGCTTCTTGTTGTCGCTGGGCCTGCCCGGCGAGATCAGCTCCGCTGAGCAGCGCGCCGGGGTGCGGGCTCGGGTGTCCAGCGATATGCTCCAGGCGGCCATGTGGCTGGAGCGCGAGCGGCGTCCGGCCGAAGTCCTGGAGATCAGCGCCAACGGGGCCAAGCTGCATATCGCGCCGCACTACCTGCGCGCCGGCGAAGCCCAGCCAGGAACCGAGTTCATGATCCAGTTCTCAGGCCCGGTAGTGAAGGCGGTTTCCCGAGGCCAGCGCGAGTCCATGGCAGTGGTACGCCGGGTCATCCGCGACGAGCCCCCTTGGGCGCTGGGAGTCGAACTCATCAGGCCCTCGCAGGCCCTCGTAATCGCACTGGTCAACTATGCACGCCAGGTCTCGCGGTGATCCATGACCACCGCACCCGCCCGCAACCGGCCTTGACATGGCTGCGCGCTTGCAGTAGCATGAGCGTGCCCGAACTGCGGGGTGGTCCAGCGGCAAGACGCCTGACTCTGGATCAGGATATCCCAGGTTCGAATCCTGGCCCCGCAGCCAGCACTTAGGCGGCAAGACACCTGACTCTGGATCAGGATATCCCAGGTCCCTAGGCCCCGACCCGGCCAGCGGGTCGGGGCCGGGATGGCGGCCCGCAGGGCCTAGCCATTCGAATCCTGGCCCCGCAGCCAGTTGCACCTCTTGCGGTGCACCCCGTAGGCAGCCGCGCACTGCCAGTGCCCGTTTATGGCGGCGAAGTACCAGGTGTACATCCTACGTAGCCGGTCCACCGGTCAGCTCTACGTGGGGACGACCTGCAATCTCCAGCGCCGACTCCGCGCGCATAATGCCGGGCACAGCCGCTACACCAAAGGCCGAGGCCCTTGGCACCTCATCCATGTTGAGGAGTATGCTGCGCTGTCAGAAGCCCGCAAGCGCGAGTGGCGGCTCAAGCACACGCCAGGCGGTGGGAAAGAGAAGAAGCGGCTGGCGGCGACAGCCGATGCGGAAGAACGGTGACCGTGCGGGTCTAGCCCCCTGGGCGGGGACCGGAGCGCTCTGGTCGGTGTGGATCAGGATATCCCAGGTCCCTAGGCCCCGACCCGGCCAGCGGGTCGGGGCCGGGATGGCGGCCCGCAGGGCCTAGCCATTCGAATCCTGGCCCCGCAGCCAGCACTTATGTCAGCGCCTCAGCACCCCGCTGGGGCGTTTTGCTTGCGCCAACAACGGTTCCAGGGCACTTCCAGGACGGTTGGGTGGCCTGGCTAGCCCACGTTTGTGCGCCGACTGGCGCGTGTCCAGCAGAGGATGCGGCGTACTGGCCGAGGAAGTGAGCACGTAGAGGCCTTCGTAATGCGACTACTACTATGCGCAGCTCTGGCGCTACAACCGGCGGTGATGACCATGGCACAGCAAGCTTTTCGCGACGACTTTCAGCAGCCCCAACTCGATGAGCGCTGGCAGTGGATCGTGCCCAGCGAAGGGCCGCAGATGAGCCTAACCAAGAAGGCCCTTCAGGTTACGGTGCCGCAGCGGGAGAAGGGCTACAACCACTGGACCAAGGGCGAGACCAACGCCCCCTTGCTGCTGACCGCTGCCCCGCCGGGCAACTTTGCTCTGGAGGCCCACCTGCGGCTGACGCAGTTCGGCCCGGACAGCAACTTCCACTTTGCTGTCTGCGCCGCCGCCTCGAAGAGCTACCTGGTTGCCCTGGGGCCCTTCATGAGCCCCAGTTTGTACCAGATGACCGAGCCGCAGGTCTGGGCCGAGCCTACCGGCCGAGGCAAGGCCCTCACCAGCGATATGGCGGGCCGGGACGTCTCCCTACGCCTGGAGCGGCGCGGCGACACCTATACCTGCCTGGCCCGACAGGCTGCCGCCGGCCCCTGGCAGGAGCTGGGGACGCTGGTGGACCCGTTCGCGCCTGTGGAGGTGGGCCTGCTCTTCAAGACGTTCGGCGACGGCGCGGCCGTCACCGCTGAGGTCGAGTACGTGGCCGTGGAGCCGCTGGCCGAGGTCGCCGAGCCGCCCGCGCGCATCAAGGTCTCCGTGGAAGACCCGCAGCACGAGGTTAATCCACATATCTACGGCCACTTCATCGAGCACCTGGGCCGCTGCATCTACGGCGGCTTGTGGGCGGAGATGCTCAACAACCGCAAGTTCGCCGGCGCGGTGCAGGCCAACGGCGTCATCGAGGGTTGGGGGCCCGCCGACGTAGTGGGCGAGGTGAAGTTCGCCGCCGACAACGTGCACTGGTACGTCGGCGGTCAATCCCAGCGCATTGAGCTGACTGCCGGGGCCGAGGGCGGCGTGGAGGCGCTGGAGGACGCCGGGCGGGGTCATAGACCGACCCCCCTGGCCTTCCAGGCAGGCCGGCAGTACCGGGTGCGCCTGGTGGTCAGGCAACAGGGCCTCCAGGGGCCCATCCGCGTTACGCTCAAGGCCGGCGACCAGAGCGCCTCGGGCGAGGTGGCCCTGGAGGGCGGCGACTGGCAGACTCACGAGCTAACCCTGATGGCACCTGCCGACGGCCTGGATAGCCGCCTGGCCATCACTGCCCAGGGACCCGGCATGCTATGGATTGGCGCCGTGTCGCTCATGCCCAGCGGCAACCTGGACGGCTGGCGCCGGGACGTGATCGAGGCCGTGCGCGACCTGCACATCCCCATCCTGCGCTGGCCGGGCGGCAACTTCGCCTCGGGCTACCACTGGCAGGATGGCATCGGCCCGCAGGACAAGCGCCCGCCGCGTTGGGATCGGGCCTGGAATGCCTGGGAATGGAACGACGTGGGCACCGACGAGTTCCTCCGCCTGTGCGAGCTGCTGGGCACCGAGCCCTATATCTGCGCCAACGCCGGCGAGGCCGACGAGCGGGAGGCTGCGGAGTGGGTGGAGTACTGCAACGGCCCGACCGACGCCCACTTCGGCGCCAGGCGCGCCGCCAGCGGTCACCCTGAGCCCTACAACGTGAAGTACTGGAGCATTGGCAATGAGATGTACGGCAACTGGCAGCTGGGCCACCTGGACGCCGTCAAATACGCGCTGAAGTCGGTGGGGTTCGTCCGCGCCATGCGCCGGGTGGACCCCGAGCTGAAGCTCATAGTCAACGGCGTTGACGCCGAGGGCTCGGACGGCTGGAACCGCAAGGTCCTGGGCATAATGGGCAGCCAGTGCGGATACCTCTCGGTCCACTTCTACCAGGGCTTTGACTCGAACAACGACCCGCGCACCAACTACCTCACGGTGGTATCGGCGCCCATTCGCGTGGAGGGGATGCTGGCCCAGACCGGACGCATCATGGAGGAGGTGCTGGGCAAGGGCCACAGCGTCAAGATCGCCTTCGACGAGTGGAACACCTGGCCCAGCCGGACCCGGCCCGGCTTCTCGGCCGATTACGCCATCGGCGACGGCGTTTTCGCCGCCGGCATCTTCCACGCCATGATGCGCTTGGGTGACCTGGTGGCGATGGGCAACATCGCCCAGACGGTCAACGTCCTGGGGGCCATCCAGACCGATCGGCTGTACGTCGCCAAGACGCCGCTGGCCCTGGCCTTCCAGCTCTACACGCCGCGCACCGGCCGGTACATGCTGCCGGTGGAGGTCGAGTGCGAGCATCTCACCGGCGATGACACTGACTGTCCGGCCCTCGATGCGGCGGCGACCCTCAGCCAGGACGGCCGCACCGTCTACCTGGCCGTGGTCAACCGCCATCCGTCGCAGGCGCTGGCTGCCCGCCTCAACCTGGGCGACTGGAGGCCCGGAGAGGGCGTCGAGGTAGCCCAGATGATGGCGGACAGCTTCGAGGCCTACAATCCCGTCGGCGGCGAGCCGAGGGTGCGCATCGTCAGCTCCCAGGCCCGCTGGCCTGACGCGGAGACGTTCAGCTTCCCGCCGCACTCGGCCACCATCTTGACTCTACGAAGGTAGCCGGGCCCTTCGGCCCTGCATAAGCTCTCCCGTGTCATTCTGAGCCGAAGGCGAAGAATCTAGTACTGGAGGCTGGTACGTGTTCGGCGGGTTCTATGCCGGGCGCAAGGTGCTGGTCACAGGCGCTGCTGGCGTGAAGGGCGCCTGGCTGTGCTGGTATCTGCTGGAGGCCGGCGCCGAGGTCGTCGGCGTGGACTGCCACGAGCCGGAGCCGGAGAGTGTCTTTGCCGCCACCGGCCTGGGCCAGCACCTCGACCTTCATGTGCTCGACGTGCGCGACTGCGCCGCGCTGCGGGGGCTGATGGTCGCCGAGGGCGTCCAGGCCGCCATCCATCTGGCCGCCCTTGCGACCGTTGGCGAGGCCCGTGAGAGGCCGCTGGAGGCCTACTCGGTCAACGTCCTGGGCACAGTGAACTTCCTGGAGGCCTTGCGGCAATCACCGGCGGACCGCGCCGTCGTCGTCACCACCGACAAGGTGTACGCGCCCAAGGGCGGCCGACCGTGGACGGAGGACGACCCCCTGTTCGCCAGCGGCCCCTATGCCGTGTCGAAGGCCTGCGCGGACATGATCGCGCGCGATTATGCCGCTCAGCACCTGCGGCCCAGCGGCAAAGCTCTGGCCGTCGCGCGGGCCGGCAACGTCCTGGCCGGCGGCGACTGGCACCAGGGCCGCATCTTCGTGGACATCGCCAGGGCTCTGGGCCGCGGCGAGCCGCCGGTCATCCTGAACCCCGCCTTCACCCGCCCTTACACCTGGGTGGGAGACGTCGTGGCCGGCTATCTGTGGCTGCTGTCCCAGGCCGACCAGGAGGGCCTCATCGGCGAGGCCTTCAACTTCGGCCCCCTGGAGCCCGAGGGGATTGCCAACGGCGACCTGGCGACGCGGATGTGTGAGCTGTGGGGCAGCGGCCTGTCCTGGCAGCGTGGCCAGCCGCGCGACGAACCCTTCGAGCGCCAGAGCCTGGACTGCGCCAAGGCTGAACAGCGCCTGGGCTGGCGGGCTGCCTATACCCTCGATGACTCGCTGCGCGGACTGGTGGCCTGGTACAAGGGGCATTCCGCGGGCGCAGCCATGCGCGACCTCACGCTCAACATGATCCGCCGCCACGTGCTCGCCGCCCGCAACGAGGGCCTAGCCTGGGCGGAGTAAGGCGCTCCGCGTGGCGCCAGTCGGCCTGCAAGTCAGGGGTCGCTGCGTCAGAGGTCGCGGTACAGGCTCGGCCGGCGCTCAACCGCCAGGCGGTTCCGCCAGGTGTGGTTGCAGTTGCGCCGGAGCCAGTCGGCATCCGGCGGCGCCTGAAATGCGCCTTCGAGCCGCTGCCAGCCGCCCTCGGCCTCGCTGCGGCGATGCCCAAAGGCCTTGCCCGCCTCGTGGCCCTCGGCGTCGCGCCACAGGTCCCCACGGGGCCGCGATGGCGGCCCATGGGGCCCAACCGGAGGAGGGAAGTTGCCGGCGCAGCGCGAAGACAGCACCTGCCATCTCGACGGTCGCTCACGAGCGCAAGGAGAGTGATACACGTGCGGCGACACATAGCGACGGCTCTGCTGCTGGCCACAGCCCTGGTTGGCCTGCTGACGGCAAGCTGCCTGGCGCAGCCGGCCATCACCGAGGCGCAGCGCCAGCAGGAAGCGCAGATCAAGGAGACGCGGCTGCGCCAGTTCCTGGAGGAGCGGAAGTTCGGCGCCCTGCTCATCAACAAGGTGCGCAACTTCTCCTGGATCACCGCCGGCGGGGACACACACATTGTCATCGCCTCGGAGAGCGGTCCCTGCCACCTGCTGCTCACCACCACAGGCGGGAAGTACCTCATCGCCAACGGCAGCGAGGCGCCGCGGGTGATGACCGAGCAGCTCGCCGGCCTGGGCTACGAGCTGAAGTTCTACCCCTGGTACTCGGACAAGAGCACCCCCAACAAGATGGTGCAGATTGTGCAAGAGTTGACCAAGGGCATGCGCCTGGCCTCGGACAGCCCCTTCCCCGGAGCAGTGGAGCTGCCGGACGCGGAGATATCCAACGTGCGCATCCCGCTGACGGACACGGAGATTGAGAGATATCGCTGGCTGGGGCAGCAGTGCGCGGCGGCCGTGGCTGAGACGTGCGGGGCCCCCGTGCCCTCGGTGGCGGGCTTGCTGCCTCCTCCCGGCTATGGGATCGGCACCTTGGTTGGCTCGGCGCGCATCAGTCCCGGCATGACGGAGTACGCGATGGAGACCCTCACGGCCTGGAACCTGCGCAAGCGCGGCATCACTCCCACCGTGCTGCTCATCGCCGCCGACGAGCGCATCCTCAACTACCGCCACGCCATCCCCACTGACAAGAAGCTCGAGCGCTACGCCATGATCAACATCTGCGCCCGCAAGTGGGGGTTGGTCATCGCCGCCACGCGGTTCGTCTACTTCGGCAAGATGCCCGACGACCTACGCGCCAAGTTCGAGAAGGCGGCCTACGTGGACGCCGTCTACCAGGACAGCACCCGCCCGGGCCGCACCGCCGGAGAGATCTTGAAGCGGGCCGAGCAGGCTTATGCCAAGGTAGGCTACCCGGACGAGTGGATGCTGCACCACCAGGGCGGCGCCATCGGCTACAACGAGCGCGACTGGGTCACCTACCCTGGCTGCCCCGAGGTAGTGCACGAGCGGCAGGCCTTCGCCTGGAACCCGACCCTTCAGGGCACCAAGGTCGAGGATACCATCGTCGCTTTCAGCGACCGCGTCGAGGTGCTCACCGACCTCCCCAACTGGCCCAGCGTGGAGGTGAAGGTCGCGGGGAAGACCTACCGGCGGCCGGTCTGCCTGGAGAGGTAGCGAAGGCCAGCCCACGGAGACCGCAGCGATGCAGCGGCGCGACACGAAGATGCCGCCCACCATTGAGTGGGTGGAGGGCGGCGTGGTGCGCCTGGTGGATCAGACGCGGCTGCCCCGCGAGCTGGTATTCGAGGACTGTACCACCTACCAGCAGATCGCCGCTGCCATCCGGCCGCTCAAGGTGCGCGGCGCACCGGCCCTCGGCTGCGCGGGCGCGTTCGGGATGGCCCTCTGCGCATACCACAGCGAAGCTCAGACCCCGGATGAACTCCTGGAGGAGTTGGCCCAGGCGCGCCGAGTCTTAGGCGCCACCCGGCCCACTGCCGTCAACCTCTTCTGGGCCCTTGACCGGATGAGCGCCCTGGCCGAGGCCAAGGCCAGAGCCGGCGACGTGCAGGCCATGAAGGCGGCGTTGGTCGCAGAGGCCAGGGCCATTGCCCAGGACGACTACAGCCGCTGCCTGGCCATTGGCGAGCACGGCGCGGCGCTGATTCCCGAGGGCGCCAACGTGCTGACTCACTGCAACGCCGGGGCGCTGGCCACCGCCGGCTACGGCACCGCCTTGGGTGTGATCCGCTCAGCCCATCGCCAGGGCAAGGGCATCCACGTGTGGGTGGACGAGACCAGGCCGCTGCTCCAGGGAGACCGGCTCACTGCCTGGGAGCTGGTCCGCGAGGAGATTCCCGCCACGCTCATCTGCGACAACGTGGCCGGCAGCCTGATGGCGCGGGGGAAGGTTGACTGCGCCATCGTAGGAGCCGATCGCATCGCTGCCAACGGCGACGTGGCCAACAAGATCGGCACTTACTCGGTCGCAGCCCTATGCAAGCTCCACGGCATCCCCTTCTACGTCGCCGCACCCCTGTCCACCGTGGACTTCTCGCTGAAGAGCGGCGCGAAGATACCCATCGAGGAGCGCGCGCCGGAGGAGGTCACTCATCTGGGGATGCAGACGGAAACGCCAGTGGCCCCGGAGGGCATCAAGGCCTACAACCCGGCGTTCGACGTGACGCCGGCGGAGTACGTGACCGCCATCATCACCGAGAGGGGCGTGGCTCGGCCGCCGTACCAGGAGTCCCTGGCGGCGCTGCGGGATGCGAAGTGAGATGTGCGATATGCGATACGGGACGTGCGATACGGCGCGCACCCGTTAGTCGCACATCGGAGATCGGCTGTCACAGATGCGGGGCTAGGTAGGTCGGGCATTCTTGCCCGACGCGGTCGGGCTGGAAAGCCCGACCTACGCACCGCGGATTCCCCTGTCATCCTGAGCGAAGCGAAGGATCTCGGAACTGCCCCTGTGCCTTGGGCGTTGTCGTGGTAGTCGCAGGCTTTAGTGTCTTGTGAAGATACATGGGTTACACTCTGGGAAGATACATAGGTAACAGTGGGGGGCGGGGGCAAGGAGGGGGCATCCCAGTAGAGGAGGCCCCTCATGCCTTGGCCGGAGGTGAGC
>Ga0315282_10000586_pt1 | contig 71593 bp, 54 predicted proteins | sample YL17G07_20_MG_FD_203693 | JGI IMG/M metagenome (GOLD analysis project Ga0315282, IMG submission 203693) | Sediment microbial communities from Yellowstone Lake, YNP, Wyoming, USA - YL17G07_20 | ecosystem: Environmental > Aquatic > Freshwater > Lake > Sediment | place: USA: Wyoming | collected... | reverse complement strand
GTCAACCGCTACCCGGTCGGCCACCTGTACACGATTGATGCGCTCACCGGGGAGATCGTGAAGGAGCAGTAAGAGCGGCGCTTCAGGGGCTGTGGCGTCGATGGAGGCGGTCATGGGACCCCGCGGCGTGACGGCACTCACCGTAGCTTGGTGACTGGTCCTGGCCACAGCCCCCGCGCGAATCCCGATGACTACCCACTCGTCCGTCGCAGGCAGGGCACGGAACACCGGGCGTCACGGCGCCGCCCGTTTGCAGGACACCGAGCAATGGCGCCTAGTCCGCTCCGCCCAGGCGAGGTCTGGCGCGACACGGACGGCAACCACATCAACGCCCACGGCTGCGGGGTGCTATATCACAACGGCGCGTTCTACTGGTTCGGCGAACGACGCGCCGAGTGACCGTCCGAGGGGGTCGCGCTCGCCCCGGTGAACGGGCCGGGGGCGCAGACGAGTAGCGGGCGGGAATGCAGACCGTGCCCGAGCACGAACGGCCTGCTGTTGTGAGCGGCGATGGAGGCTTCTTCACCGGCCATATGCAGGCCCCGCCAACGCCGGGGCGGAACAAAACTACTAACATGGTAGAACCGGGCGGTGGGCGGCGGCACCGGTGGTTGCCAGCACACCCAGTGCGCCCGGTGGAGGTGGTGTAGCCATGAGGTGCCTGCTGCTAGTGGCTTCGCTGCTTGTGCCTTACGTGGCCATCGGGTGTCGGGGTGGGCAGAGCGGCGGAGCCGCAGCCGAGGCACTCGGCACAGAGCGGGACCTGTCCGCGCGAACTGCGGGAGCCGGCCCTCGGTCCGCGGCGCCCGCCGGGTCGCCTGCCGTGCCGGGCCCGGAGAGTCCCTCGTCGGCAGCCCGCGAGGAGACCCGCGTTGTGGGTGCCGCCAGTGGCGCCGTGCCCGCTCTCTCGGCCACGATCTGGAAGCGCGAGGTGGTTACCCAGGAGCCTATCCTGGTGAAGCTTCAGGTGACCAACCCACGTGCCGGTGAGGCCACTATCGTGGCGCCGTACTTCAACTCATACGGTCGGGCCAACTTCCCGCTCACCCTTGCGGTTACGGATGACGCAGGAGTCCCGGTTGGCAACGGCTGGGAGGGCGCGCAGACGGGGCGCGAGCCCATCCTGCGCGGACGTCCCTGGTGGATCGCCGGCGGCCCCTCCGCCCCGGGCGCCCCTGAGTCGTGGGAGTGGCGAGCCTGGCGCGTACCGGCGGGCGCGACGGTCTTCATGTGGTACAACCTCCTGCAGTTCTACCCTCTTGACGAGCCAGGGAGGTACCACATCACTCTCACGTACGACTCCGCCCCGGACATGCTTCTGTCGACCGGCACTCAGTCCCCGCCGGCCGACGTTGTCTGCTGGTCGGCCGAGATCGACGCCGGCTGGATCATCATCTCTCAGCCGACGGCCCGCGACCAGGCCGCTGCGACAAGGCTCCGGGAGTGCGCCGAGGTCCAGGGCACAGTGTTCAGCACAACCTTCGGGTGGGGGCGCGACGCGGGGCTCCGCAACCCCGACAGTGGGGGCGACTGGCTCGAGGGCACGAGCTACGAGCCGTACCTTGAGTTCGCGCGAGCGTTCTACGTCTCCAAGTCCGCGTCGCCTCAGGACGCGGGCGGGCTGCCGCTGGCCGATCTTCTGCGCGTGGTGGGGCCGCACTGGGAAGCCGCACGGTGTGCTGACAGCGCTCCGCTGTCGATACCCGACCGGCTGCTCGCCGAGCCGGAGAAGAACGCGGGGAGGATCAAGGAGCTGCGCACCGCGATGCGCGATGGATTCCGTCGTTCGATCGAAGCCCAGGAGGCAGCCGTCCAGGTGGCCAGGGAGGTCGGGGATTACAGCCTGGTGGGCTTTGAGGAGAGCATGCTGAAGACCTTGCTCTACAGGGCGAGGGCGGAGTTCCCCGACGGGCTCAGCTAGGCCCCTGGCAACAATGTGTCACTCTCCCAACGCATGCGCGGCCCGGGAGCAGGGCCTGCCGCCGTCCCCCCCCGCCAGGTGAGCGCGCGCGCACGCGCGAAACCTCGGGTGCGGCTCGCGGTCACCGCCGCGCTGCCGCGCTAGGAGGCTGAACCGATGCTCCGACCGCTTCTGACGCTCGTCTCCATACTGTCCCTCGCCGGGGCCGCCCTTGCCCAGAACATCTACCCCGACCCCGGCTTCGAGGCGTCCGGCGTGCCGGGCGTCTCGCACGAGGGCGCGAAGGCCGGCTACCTCGAAGTCGGCGCGCTCGAACACTGGCGCGCGCTCGGCGGCCCGCTCAAGGTCGAGCCCTACGCGACTTACAGGGCCACTGCGTGGGTGAAGGCCACCGTCGGGCAGGGGCAGGCCCTCGCACTGTACGCGTACCAGTGGGACTCCTTCGAGTGGTCGTTCCACACCCAGGTCGCCATCCCGAGCACCGACAAGTGGATGAGAGCCACCGTCACGTTCGCGTCGCCGACCGGGGAGGTGAACCTCCACCCGCTCGCCTTCCTCGATGCCGCGAACGGCAAGGCTTGGGTCGACGACGTCTCGGTCGAGCGCGTGAAGACGTCCGACCAGACGATCGCGGAGCTGTGCATGAAGTCGAAGCTCACCGACGACCAGACGCGCCTGCTCACCAGGTGGTACGTTGAGCGCGGGAAGCTGGGCGCCGCGGAGAAGCTCCTGAAGCCGGGTCTTGCTCCTGAGGCTGCCGCGGACGTCGCCTGCGTCATCGCCAAGGCGACCACCGACCCGCCCCAGCGTGCGCGGCTACTGGCCTTGATGCTCAGGTACGGCGCGCCGCGCTACAATGACGGCAGCCGCCGCCTGGGCGAAGTGGCGGCCGGGCTCGGGCCGGACGTCGTGGCGGCCGCGCTCTGCGATGAGCTGAGGACCGTATCAGGCGACGCAACAGCCATCGACACCATTACGCAGGCGATGGGCGCCCTCGTGCGGATGACCTCGCTGCCCGAGTGCATCGCCTCACGCAAGGCGCGGATCGCCGGGCTCACGAAGACGTCCCGCGAGCTGGTGGACGCGGCGTCCGCCGGATCTCCCGAGCAAGCGGCTCTGCGGCGTCTCCGCGCCGAGATCCGCAAGATCGACTCAGGGCTCAGACAGGAGATGAGGCTGATGGGCCACGCGACGATCGTCATCGGTGGCAAGGAGGTGCTCCCCGCGACCCACGCCATCGTGGTCGCGCAGAAGCCTAGTCCGCAGGCCGACCTCGCTTCACGCGACCTGCAGGCCCACATCGAGAAGATAACGGGCAACGTGATACCGATCGTCGCGGCCGGCGATGCGAATGGGAAGGCCATCCTCGCGGTGGGTGACTCGCCGGCGGTGCGCGCCCTCGGGGTCAAGGTGGACCCCGCCGCCCTGGGCGCCGACGGCATCCGCATTAAGACCGCCGGGCCGAGCGTGGCGCTCGTCGGGAACAGGCGCGGCGTCCTCTACGCGACGTACACGTTCCTCGAGGACTATGTCGGCTGCCGCTGGTTCACGCCGGACTGTATGACCTGGCCCACCAACGGCACGGTCATCGTCGGCACCATCGATGTGACCTACGTGCCCCCGCTCGAATACCGCGCGACCGACTACCCCAACTCGCGGCCCGCGGAGTTCGCGGTGCGCAACAAGCTGAACGGCGCGCAGGTGTCCGCGAGCGAGGCGTGGGGCGGGAACATCAGCTACCGGGGCTTTGTGCACACCTTCAACTCCCTGGTCCCGCCGGACCAGTACTTCGACTCACACCCCGAGTACTTCTCCGAGGTGGGCGGTAAGCGCATCAGGGACTACACGCAGCTCTGCCTCACAAACCCCGACGTGCTGCGGGTAGCGACCGAAACCGTGATGAGATGGATCGAGGAGTCGCCCGAGGCGACCATCATCTCGGTCTCGCAGAACGACTGGGCCAACTGGTGCCAGTGCCCGAACTGCACGGCGGTCGCGCAGCAAGAGGGCTCGCAGAGTGGCCCGCTGCTTCGCTTCGTGAACGCCATCGCGGACGCGGTCGCGGGGAAGCACCCGGGCATCATCATCGACACCCTCGCGTATCAGTACACACGCAAGCCGCCGAAGATGACGAAGCCTAGGCCCAATGTCGCGGTCCGTCTGTGCAGCATCGAGTGCGAGTTCAACCGGCCGCTGGCGACGTCGCCTTTCAACAAGACATTCGTGGACGATATCAAGGGCTGGAACGTGATCTGCAGCCGGCTCTACATCTGGGACTATGTCATCAACTACGCCCACTCCGTGCAGCCGTTTCCCAATCTGAACGTCCTCCAGCCGAACATCCGGTTCTTCGTCGAGAACGGGGTGACGGGAGTCTACGAGGAGGCGGATTACTTCACCCGCGGCGGCGAGATGGCGGAGCTCCGGACGTACCTGATGGCCAAGGCGCTGTGGAACCCTGAGTGCGATATCCAGCGCGCGATGGACGAGTTCCTCGCGGCCTACTACGGGCCCGCGGCGCCGAAGGTCAGGGAGTACATCGAGGACATACACCGCCTGGCCGTGTCAGACCCCGACTTCCACATGCCCATCTACGTCGGGCCGACCGGGCCCTTCCAGACCCCGGAGGCGATCGCGCGATACGAGGCCATGTTCGACGAGGCGGAGGCCGCCGTGGCCGGCGATCCGGTTCGCCTGCACCGGGTGCAAGTCGCCAGGCTGCCCGTCATGTACACGCGCATCGTGCGCAACTCCGACCCGGCCTTCAAGCTCGAGAACGGGGCGCTCGTGCCGCTGAGCGGCGACGGTCTCCTCGGGTACATCGACCGGTTCGAGAAGATCGCGCGGGCGGAGGGGCTGACCATGCTTGCCGAGGGCGGCCTGGGCGCCAACTTCGATGCGTGGCTTGCCCAGATGCGCGCGGGGGCCGAGCCGAAGCCCGTGTCCCGCATCTCCGGCGGGGGCCTGGAGGCGGTGGTCGTGCCCGGTCTCGGGGGGCGTATCCTCAGCCTGAAGCGTTCCTCGGACGGACGCGAGTTCCTGCAGGTCGCGGCCAAGGACGGCGGCATCAACCCGACGGTGGGAGGGTACAAGGAGTTCAGCGAGGCCGGCTATCAGTCCCCGGGGTGGATCGAGCCGTTCGCCCTGCAGTCGGCCGACGCACGCAACGTCAGCCTTGGCGCATGGCTCTCCAACGGCCTGTCGATCCAGCGGCACTACGAGCTCGACGGCGCGAAGCCCGTCCTTCGCGTGGAGTCGACGGTGACGAACGTGAGCGCCGACCCGAGGGCCGCGTGTCTGCGCGTGCACCCGTGCTTCAGGCTCGACCGCGGGTCCGGGGCGAAGCTCCGCCTCGGCCCGCCGGGAGCCGAGGAGCGCCCGTTCCCGGAGACGACCTCGTCGGAGCTCGAGTGGTGGTTCCGCGGCGCGGAAGTGCCACCCGGCGAGTGGGCGCTCGTCGACACGGACGGCGGCGTGACGATCACCTCGCGCTTCGACCCGGCCGAGGTCGCCACGTGCTACCTCAACTGGAGCGCCCGGGATCGCCGCGCCAACATGGAGCTGTGGTCGGAGCAGCGCACCCTCCAGCCGGGCGAGACCATCCGACTGGCGCACTCGTACGAGGTGGAGTAGAGCGTGGCGGCTGGGGCCGTCACGCCGCGTGAGGTCGCCTACATCCGGCGGCTGTACGGGGGCAACTCGTTCGGGTAGGGGGCGCTCTGCTGTGTTGCACGGTGGGACAGAGCGCACATGGTGCGCCACCGGCGACCTGCCGTCCGCCCCCTACCCCGCCTGCCTTGCCCTAATCCCCAACAGCTTCTTCATCACGTCGCCGAGTGCGTCGCTGTGGGCCGCGAGGCCGAAGCAGTCGTGCAGGCGGCGGTAGAGCGCGTACAGCTCGGCGTAGACGGCCCGGCTTGCCGGGATGGGGTCGTAGGCGATGTCCTTCACGCCGCACATCGCCGCCTGCGCTTCCTGGGTGGTCGCGTAGCCGCCGGCCTCGGGGCCCGCACATACGGCGCCGAAGATCGCCGCCCCGAGCGCGCACGTCTGCGCCGACCGGCTAAGCTGCATCGTGCGACCAGTGACGTCGGCGTAGATCCGCATCAGCATCGGGTTCTTCTCCGCGATGCCGCCGCAGTTCACCACGCGATCGACGTGGACCCCATACTCCTCCATGCGGCTGAGGATCGTTAGCGCACCGAACGCGGTCGCTTCGATCAGGGCGCGGTACACCTCCGCCTGCGTGGTATGGAGCGTCTGTCCGAGCAGCAAGCCGGTAAGGCGCGCGTCCACCAAGATCGTGCGATTGCCGTTGTTCCAGTCGAGGGCGAGCAGCCCGCTCTCGCCGGGCCGGAGGTGAGACGCCTTCTCGGTGAGGGCGCCGTGCAGCCCGGAGTCGCCCTCGCAGAGGACCGACACGAACCAGTTGAAGATGTCCCCTACGGCGCTCTGCCCGGCCTCGATACCGTACATGCCGGGGATGACCGACCCGTCCACGATGCCGCACACGCCGGGGATGTCGGGCAGCTTCCGTGCGGTCGGCCACACCGCGATGTCGCATGTTGAGGTGCCGATGATCTTCACCAGCACACCCTCGGCAACGCCCGCGCCGACGGCGCCGTGGTGAGCGTCGAAGGCGCCAGTGCAGATCGGGATCCCCGCGGCCAGCCCGAGCCTTGTCGCCCACTCCGGGCAGAGGCGCCCCGCGGGGACGCTGGACGGGAAGGCCTTCTCGAACAGGCGGCCGCGCAGCTCTCCGAGCGCCGGATCGAGGCCGGCCAGAAACTCGGCGTCAGGCAGCCCACCCCATTCGTCGCAGTACATCGCTTTGTGGCCGGCCGCGCAGACGCCGCGCCTCAGCGTGAGCGGGCCGGTGTCGCCGGCGAGGACGGCGGGAACGTAGTCCGCGCACTCCACCCAACTGAATGCCGCGTCGAACACCTTGCGGTCGGTCTTGAGGCAGTGCCAGATCTTGGACCAGAACCACTCCGAGGAGTACGTCCCGCCACACTTGGCGAGGAAGTGCGGTCGAAGTTCCTTGGCCGAGGCCGTGATGGTCTCGGCCTCGTCGATCGAGGTGTGGTCCTTCCACAGCCACGCGAGCGCGCCGGGGCTTGAGGCGAACTCCGGGTGGAAGCTGAGGGGCGTCCCCGACTTGTCGACCGGGATCGGAGTCGAGCCGGTCGTGTCGACGCCGATGCCAATGACCCTCTCAGGCGCGAAGCCGGGGTAGCCCTTCGCATCGGCGAGCGCGGCCGGGACGGCCGCCTCGAGCCCGGTCAGGTAGTCCGCCGGGTTCTGGCGCGCGAGATGGGGGTCCTTGGGGTCGGTGATGATACCCTCGTCGCCGCTCTCGTAGCCGTGGACACTGGTAGCCACCTCGTCGCCGTTCGCGACGTTGACGATGAGCACGCGGACGGAGTTGGTGCCGTAGTCCAGACCGATCGAGAACTTCGGGTCAGCCATCGCAGCCTCCGGTTGGCAAATGGAAGTCATCTGGCGCCGACCAGCGTGGAGCCGGCTTATCGTTTGTCCTATTGAACCCTCGCCCGCGGGAGAGACGCCGGCTCTGGGCGAACCACCAACAAGAGCCGGCGTGTCTGCCGGCGGATCCCACGCCAGTCGCCCACAGCGTCTGCGGGCTGCGCCATCTCAAACCGCGTGCTCCTGGCTCACCCGCTCACTTCGGCTCGGCCGGCGCGAGCGCGGCAACGAACGCGGTCACCACCCACTTCCCATCAGCCTTGGTGAGCACGAGCAGGTTGTGGGCGGTGAGCGTGGCCTCGTTGTTGGTGAACTGGGAGTCGAACACGACGACCGCGGCCTTGGAGCTGGTGTAAGAGACACGCTCACCGACGACCTTCACGTCCTTGGGCGCCTGCCAGCCCTTCACTGTCGTCTCAATCTGCTCGCGACCGAACATCGGGACCAGGAAGCCCGGCCCACCGACCAGGGCCATGACGGGGTCCTCGGCGAGATGGGTCACGGCCGCCTGCATGCCTGCGGGATCCTCGGTCTCAATGTCGGCGACGACCGACTCGGCCGGGTCGGGCAGTTTGCCCTGCTCGAGTGTCCCGATGGCGATCAGGGCGAGGCGCCACTTGCCCTCTTGCCTGGCCGCCACGGCGAAGAGCGTCTGCCACTCGTTTGTGGCGCTGATCCGGTCGCGCTCACGTCCGCGGGCGAACGCGACGTCTCCCACCACATTCACATCGTCGGGAACGATGTCCATCTCGACGCCGGCGCCGGCGACGGCTCCCGCGGCCACCATGTCGACGAGCGTCTTCTTGTCGAGCGACCCGGTGGCGCCGTCGCCTCCGGCGGCGGACTGGTCGTAGACCATCAGCACGCAGTCGTGGAGAAGCGCGGCGAGCGCCTCCGAGTCGGACTTGTTCATCGCGGTCACGAGGTCGCTGACGAGGGACACAACGGCGATCTTGTCGGCTGCCGGGTCATTGGCGGCGGTGGGCTGCTCTTGCGCGACGAGCGGGCTCACGATGGCGATCAGGAGCATAAGGGCGAGCACGGGAAGGGCGCTGTGGCGGGTCATGTCGTACCTACCCCCTCGCGGTGTGTTCTTCCCTGCGGAGCTTCGGCCCGCAGGCGCCACCTTCCTTGCGGCTCAGCGACAAGGCAAGGTGGCGGCCCCGCCGAGGCGAAGCGACCGCCGTGGGTACAGCTACGTGCGGGATCCGGGAGCTCGGGATTGCCTCGCAGGGCACCATCCCTCGTGCCCCCATTCCACGCGCTTTGCCACTGAGTCAGGCCGTCCAGCCGCACCAGCCTGGCCGCCATAGAGTCCGTTCGCCCTGAGCCGGGCGCAGGCCGTGACGAAGGGCCCTCACAGCGTATGCACCCGCTTGCCTCCGTGCTTGTACGTGATCAGTGTGAAGCCGAACACCAGGAGGAACAACACCCAAGCGATGGCCGCGGCGTAGCCCATCTTGAACCACTGGAAACCGTTCTGGTAGATGTAGTACATCAGCGTGGTGGTGGAGCCGGCGGGCCCGCCCTGCGTCATCAGGAACGCCTGGGTGAAACCGCCCTGGAAGCCTCCGATGATGCTCATGATGCCGATGAAGAACGTGGTCGGGCCCAGCAGGGGCAGTGTGACGTGCCGCAGCCGGTGCCACCGGCCAGCGCCGTCGATCTCGGCCGCGTCGTACAGGTCTTTCGGGATGCCCTGCAATCCGGCGAGGTACAGCAGGCAGTTGTAGCCCCCGATGCCGCCCCAGATCCCCATGATCATGAACGCGGGCTTGGCCAGGAGCGGGTTGTCGAGCCACGCCGGGTTGGCGCCCGTGAGCGGCCTGATGGCGGCGTTGAGCAGGCCCCATTGCGCGTTGAGCAGCCACTGCCATAGGAGGCAGATCGGCACCGCGGGCAGGATCGACGGCAGGAAGAAGACCGACCTGTAGGAGGTCACCCCGCGGAGCTTCTGGTTGAGCACGATCGCCAGGGACAGGCTCCCGGCCATGCCGATCGGGATGCCTATCATGAGGAAGATCGTGTTGTAGAGGTACTGCCAGAAGCACTCGTCGCTCGCGACGACGAGGCCGTTCCGGACACCGAAGCCGACGAGCCTCGCGAAGTTCGCGAGCACTACGCACTTCGCCGTGCCGACCGGCCTGACGACGTCCCACTGGTACGCCGACAGCACGAGCGCCGCCACGACGGGGAGGAGCACGAATACGAGGAACCCGAGGAAGTTCGGCGCGATGAAGGCGTACGAGCCCAGCCAGTCCTTCCACCGCGAAGACCTGGTGCGACGGCCGGCTCGGCTATCCGCCGCTGCCGCCACGCTCTAGAACTCCTCGTCGTCGTCGAAGTCGTCGTCGTCCTCGTCGGTGAGCTCGGCGTCGGAGTAGGTCGAGACGCGCTTGCCGGTGTAGACCTCGAGCACGAACTCGGCCCTCGCCCAGTCCGGCGCGTAGCTCTCGACGATCTCCTCGTTGATGAGCTCAACGACGCGCTGCTCGTCCTCCTCCTGGAGATCGCTCAGCATCACTAGCGAGCCGTGTATGTACTCGCCGGAGGTCGTGGCTGAGAAGTGCAGGTCCAGAACGCCCAGGACTTCCTCATCGCCGTCCGTAAGGGTGTACTTCTCTGAGCTTGGCGTGCGCACTGATCGGACGAACCTGATGTTGCTGCCGACCTCACCCACGGTGATCGACCTCCTAGCGAGTGCTATAGTGCCTAATGCGCCTTCGCTCAGCGGGGCACACTGACCTTCGCAGTCCCGGGGGCGCGACCGGCAGGTCGCCGCAGCAGCCCCCCGGAAGCCACCGCCCGGACAGGCTGGCTAGGAGGCTGGCGCGGTGGCACTGAACCTCGAGCGCGAGGCGCTGGAGTCCTACAACTACCTGGAGAACCTGGTCGATCCGGCGACCGGGTACACCTACTTCGACGTCTTCCTCACCGACCCCGCCGAGGCCGTGCACGACTGGCCCGACTTCCTCGACGTCCCCAGCCGCTCGGCCGAGACGTGCGTGCTGCTCAGGCACATGACCGGCCGACAGGTGGCTACCGAGGACGCCTACTTCGCACGCGTCTACGCGCTGCAGGCGGATAACGGCCTCTTCTGGCGGCCCGAGACCGAGGTCACTCGCCATGAGGTGCAGCTAGTGGAGAGCGCGCTCATCATGGCCGCCCTGCTGGCGAGGGCCATCGCCGACTCGGATACCGAGGCCGAGGGGCGGCTGAGGCGGCTGGTCGACGCCATAGCCGGTGTCGACATGTCAGCGAACCCGTTCGACCTGATGCTTCATCGGCCGATGGCGCGCGCGTACGAGGCGTTCGGTTGGCCGGCCGCGCGGAGCTACCTCGAGCGCGCCCTCAGAGCCCTCGCCGCGGGTAAGTCGCCCTTCCGCCAGGACGGCAGCTTCGCCGGGCATGTGCACTCGCAGCTCTATCTCGCTGCCGGGCTGGTCGAGGCCGGCAGGCTGCTCGAGGACGAGCACGCCATCGACTCCATGGAACGCGTCTTCCTCGTGATACGCGAGCGGTCGACTCGGTTCGGTTTCGTGCCGGAGCTGGCAGAGCGGCGAGACGACGTCATCGGCTGCGAGACCTGCTGCCTGATGGACTACATCCACCTCGCGCTCGCCCTCGGGCGCGTAGGAAAGGGCGACTGCTACGACGATGCGGAGCTCGCGGTGCGCAACCACCTCATCGAGAGCCGCGTACGCCACGGCGACTGGCTCCCTCAGAGGCCCGGCGCACGCGACGAGGGGCTGATCCTGCGGCAGGGGCTTCAGGAGAAGGTCATAGGGGCGTACGCGGGCTGGAGCTCTCCAAACCACATCCTCGCCTACGACGAGTACCTCCCCGCCGGGTGGATCAAGGATGAGAGCCTAGCGCCCGTCTTTCTCGGCAAGGTGCGCGCGCTCCAGAATTGCTGCGGCCCGTCGGGGCCCAAGGCACTGTACCTCGCGTGGCAGCACGCCGCCTCGCTCGAGCGCGACACCGTGCGCGTGAACCTACTACTCGACCGCGCCCTGCCGGAGGCCGAGGTGCGCTGCCTCGAGCCACACGAGGGCCGGGTCGAGGTCACCGTCGCCAAGCGACTGCGCGTGGCGCTGCGAGTGCCCGGGTTCTCGCGAATGGGCGACGTGGACGCGACCTGCCTCGGGCGGCAGCTCGGCCTACGCGAGGAGGGGAGCTACGTTGTGACCGAGCCGCTCGAACCCGGCTGCACGGCGGTGTTCCGCTACCCGCTGGCCGAGGCCGACGAGACCGTCGTCATCGGCAACGAGGGCTTCCAGCAGTACATCTACACGGTGAGGTGGCGCGGAAGCACAGTGCTGGGGATCGAGCCCGCGGACAACGCGAGAGAGGGGCGCTCGCACCTGATGGACCGCCCCGTGCGGCTCTACTATGGCGCCGACGGCCCGCATCCCCTCTACGAGCGGCAGGGCCTGCTCTCAGCCAAGCCGAGTCCCGAGCCGCCTAGTCGGACGCCGGGGCCCGGGGTCTGGTGACGCTCAGCCGACGCAGCAACAGGAGCCCCAGCACCCCCGAGACGAGGGAGCCGGCCAGGATCCCCACCTTCGCCATCGTGTGAGGCCCGGGCGCCTCATATGCCAACCCGGCGATGAACAGCGACATCGTGAAGCCGACGCCACCGAGAGCACCAAGCGCCAGGATGTGGCGCCAGGTGACGCTTGCCGGAAGCACCGCGAGCCTCGCCCTCACCGCGAGCCACGCGAAGGTCGCTATGCCGAGCGGCTTGCCGACCACGAGGCCCAGGACGATGCCGAGCGTCACCGGCTCGGCGAGTGCGCCCGCGTCGCGCAGCGGAACGCCCGCGTTCGCCAGCGCGAACAGGGGCATAACGACGAAGCTGACCCACGGGTGGACGATGTGCTGGATGCGCTGAAGCGGCGTTTGCCCCTCGAAGCTGATGTGCTCGATCTCCTCCAGCATCGCTCTCTGTTCCGAGTTGACGAGCACTCCGCCGCGTCCCGTATCGGCCTCCTCGAAGCGGTCCAGCAGCTCGCGCATCGAGGCCACCAGGTCGGCCCGGGTCACGCGCGAGCGGGCCGGGATGGCCATCGCGGACAGGATGCCGGAGATCGTTGGGTTCACGCCGGACTTCATGAACGCGAGCCACATACCGGCCGCCAGCAGCACGTAGACCAATGTGTTCCGGACTCCCGCCCAGTTGAGGTAGGCCATCGCCGCCAACAGACATCCGGCGAGGGCAAGGGCGTTCAATGAGACGTGCTCGGTATAGAACAGAGCGATGACAAGCGTTGCGCCGATGTCGTCGGCGATCGCGAAGGCCATGAGGAACACCTTCGCGGCGAGCGGCACGCGGTCGCCGGCGAGCGCGAGGATGCCCACGGCGAACGCGATGTCGGTCGCCATCGGCACGCCCCAGCCGCGCACCTCGCCGCCGCGGTTCACGAGGAGGAACAGCAGCGCGGGGACGAGCATCCCGCCGAGTGCGGCCGTCACGGGGAGAGCCGCTTGGCGACGGGACGACAGCTCGCCTACGAGGACCTCGCGCTTGATCTCGAGCCCGACGACGAAGAAGAACAGGGCCATCAGGCCGTCGTTGACCCACGCCCTAAGCGTCTCGCTGATCTCAAACGTGAAGCCGACGGGGCCGATGAGGGCCAGAGTGAGCTCCGTGTCCCAGAGCGAGTGGTACTGCGCGCTCCACTCGCTGTTCGCCCACACGAGCGCGGCAACGGCGCTGGCGAGCAGGACGATGCCCGCGGAGCACTCGGTCTCTGTGAACCGATGGAACGGTCCCAGGACCCGATCGATGGGCTCAGGTTTGAGACGAAGCCTGTCCACGGCCCCTCCCCCGTAACCGCGTTCTGCCGGCCGACACGATCGAGTGCCCGGCCACCTCGACGGTGCCGGCCGGCGTGTCCACGGACCGCGACTCGTCGCCGTGGTTGTAGAGCAGTATGTCGTCGGTGGTAACGGTGACATAGAGCTGGTCGGCGCGCCCGTCGATCGAGGCGGCCGCCGAGAGGCCAGGCACGCCGTGATCGGCGGGATGGCCGATGAGCTCGGCGAGCGCCGCCGCCACCTCGGGCGCCTCGGTCCCGGCGGCTTCCACCAAGTGGCCCTTGCCGATCGCGATCACGTTCGCGATCGGGCCCTCGGGTCGTGGGGCCGCGCCGCCGGCGCCCGTCGGCTCGGTGGTCAGGTCCGAGGGGAAGAGCGGCTCGCCCTCCGGCGTCTCCGGCCGCCAGCCGCGCGGAACGACCAGGGTCATCCCGCCATCGACTGCGGCGCGGATGCCGTCGGCCGTCTCGCGCTCGGTGACGGCGCCGGCGCCCCAGACAAGCGTCCGCGGCGGCTCCAGCGCGCCGTCGCCGATCATCAGCTCGTCCACGTAGTCGACGTCGCACAGGTCCCTCACGGCGCCGCCGAGCGGCCAGAGGCCGCCCGCCGCATTGAGGTCCATAGAGGTGCGCGACCAGAACAGGCTGACCTCGACGACCGGCTTGCGGACGCGCAGGAAGCTCAGGTTCTGGGTGTACCGCTCACCGCGCGGCCCCTCCGGCGGGTTGTCGTAGTGGAACAGCTCCCAGGCGCCCGACGCCACCGCGTTGTACACGCGCGCCACGATCCCGTTGTCGTCCACCGCGCCCGCGGGCTCGTAGCCGAAGTAGGTCCCGTAGAGCCCGCAGGCCGAACCTATCTGGCGCGTGATGTGGAAGTTCGTGGCATAGTCCGACGCCTCGTTCGTGATGCGCATGCCCGCGCCGTGCCTCGCGACCATCTTCGACTGCGCCGTCATGTCCGCCCCGAGCTCCGGCTGGGCACCCCCACCCGTGCAGAGCATCACGGGCACGGTTGGGGCAAGCTCGCGGACCGTCGTCACCCACCACTCCGCGTAGTCGGTCATGGAGCCCATGTACCAGCGGACGAGATCCAGCCTCGCTCGACGGGTGTGGCCGGCGTCGGGGACAAAGGGCTTCACCTCATCGAAGCCGCCGTAGGCTGTTCCCCAGGCGGCGTTGAGCTTGTCGACGCTCCCGTAGCGCTCCCGCATCGTGCCGAGGAAGTCGCCCTCGGCCTCGGCGTCGCCGCACCACCAGCCGAAGTGCTGGGGGTAGTCGCCGTCCCAGATCGTGGTCCAGAGGTTGCCGCCCGCGGTGTAGATCGACTCGCCGAACACGCCGGAGATTCCGAGCAGAACCGCCTGCATGTCTTCGTGGCGGTAGTGTGAGAAGAACCGCTCGAGCCACGCGCGCACGCGGGCCCGCAGGTGCGGGCTCCATATTGACTGTTCACGGCTCACGTCGCCGGTGGCTAGGTCGACGGCGAAGAGTGACTCGGGCGACTCCTTGAACCAGGGCGGCGTGGCGTAGGCCGGCCCGGCTATGAGGAACGGGACCCACCTGAGGCCGTTCGCCTTGAAGACCTCCAGCTCGGCGTCGTAGAAGCTCGGATCCCAGACGCCCTCCTTGGGCTCCATGAGCATCCACTTGACGTAAGGCTCGAACGCCGTCACGCCGTGCGCGGCGTACAGGGCGCCCTTCTGTGCCCAGTAGTCCCTCATCGCTTGCGGGTCGCGGCGGAGCTCCCCGCTTTGGAGGAAGGCCTTCCGTGCCGTCTCGGGGTCCACCACTTGCCAGCCGACGTCGTTGCCCGCCGTCACGACCATCGGATCGCCCGGCCGACCGACGAGCGGCTGGGGCGCCTGGCACACGAGCGTCGCTGCGAGGCCGGTCAGTAGGGTCGTCATCGGAGGCTCCTCCCGCGGATCGAGGTCTGTCCGGCTTCGTCGGCGAGAGCGCGGAGGCCTGCCGATTAGGAGCGCCGAGTCGTCGAGAGGCCGGCGCGCGGCGCGATCGCGCAGTGGGAGCGGGCGCTTCTCGACCCGGCCGGAACCCTCCACGCAGTGTTCGAGAGGTGGCTGGAGCCGTGGCCGGGCTAGGAGTGGCCGGGCCATGGGCTAGAGCGGGGGCAAGGGCCTTTGGCCGATGGTCTTAGGGGCCCTTCCGCAGCTTCTCGACCCGGCCGGTCTCCATGAAGTGCACGCGCTCGGCGACATTGACGATGTGATCGCCGATGCGCTCGAGGTAGCGCGCGGTGAGCAGCAGGAACGTGGCCTGGCGGACATACTGCGGATCGGCGCGCATGTGGTCCATGCACTGCTCCCGCAGCAGGTGCCACAGGTCGTCGAGTTCCCGATCCATGTGCGCGACCGCCTTGGCGGTGCCAATGTCACGCTCGACGACGCACTCTATCGCGAGGCGCATCATCTCCTGCGCCTGGCCCGCCATGCGCGACAGGTCGGTCAGCTCCCAGTACAGCGGCTCGTCAGCAAGCCGTCGGGCGATCTTCGCGATGTCGTTAGAGTAGTCGCCCACTCGCTCCAGGTCGGCCGCGATGCGGATGGACCCGGTCACCGCATACAGGTCGCGGGCCAGCGGCTGCTGCAGTGACAAGACGCGGAGGCCAATGTCTTCCACCTGGTGGTTGAACGCGTCCGCCACGTCGTCGCTGACCCGGACCTCCTCGGCAAGACGCTGGTCTTGCTCGACGAGCGCCTTCATCGCGCGCGCGAGCATGGACGACACGAAGGCGCCGAACTGCACCAGAGTGCTGTGCAGCTCCGCGAGCTCGTTGCGGAACACCGATCTTGCCGCCATCGCTCCGTCCGCCATCAGCCGAACCTGCCTCTGATGTAGTCGTCCGTCCGCGAGTCCGTCGGGCTCCGGAAGACCCTCTCCGTTGTGCCGAACTCCACCAGTTCTCCGCGCAGGAAGAACCCGGTGTTCTGCGACGCCCTGGCCGCTTGGTGCATGTTGTGCGTGACCATGACGACCGTGTACCGCTCGCGCAGGAGCAGCATCAGCTCCTCGATGCGGTAGGTCGCGCTCGGGTCCAGGGCGGAGCAGGGCTCGTCCATGAGTATCACTTCGGGCTCGATGGCTATTGCCCTTGCGATGCAAAGCCGCTGCTGCTGCCCGCCCGACAGCGAGAAGGCCGACCGGCGAAGCTCGTCCTTCACCTCGTCCCAGAGCGCGGCCTCGGTGAGGGCCCGCTCCACTACCTCCCCGAGCCGACCGCCCCGCCTGACCCCGTGTAGCCTGGGCCCAAAAGCGACGTTGTCGAAGATCGACATAGGGAAGGGGTTCGGCTGCTGGAACACCATGCCGACGCGCCTGCGCAGCTCGACCACGTCGACCTTCGCGTCGTAGATGTCCATGCCGTCCATCTCGACGCGCCCCTCGGTACGGACGTGCTCGAGCACGTCGTTCATGCGGTTGAGGCATCGCAGGAACGTGGACTTGCCACAGCCGGAAGGGCCGATCAGGGCCGTTATCTGCCTAGCGGGGATCTCGACCGTTACGCCGCAGAGAGCCTGCATCTCGCCATAGAACAAGCTCAGACCCTCGGTACGGAACTTCGCCGAGCCCGAAGCAGGGGCGGTCGCGGCCACCGCCGCCACCGTGGCGTTGTCCTCAAGGACGGCCCAGGCCATGGCCTACCTCCGCTTCCGTCTTAGGTAGATGCGAAGGGCGATGCCGGCGGCGTTGAAGCCGAGGACCGCCGCGAGCAGGACGAACGCCGTCCCCCACTTCAGCGACTCGGGCGCCCCGGGGAGCTGGGTGGAGGTGGCGAACAGGTGGTACGGGAGCGCCATGAACGGCTTGAACAGGGCGTCGGCTCCGCGAGGCAGAGATGGAATGTAGAACGCCGCCCCGGTCAGCAGTATCGGCGCCGTCTCGCCGGCGGCCCGGCCCACCGATAGCATGACGCCGGTCAGGATGCCGTGTAGCGCGTTCGGCAGGACGACGCGCCTCACCGTCTGCCACTTCGTCGCTCCGAGCGCTAGGCTGGCGTCGCGGATGTGCTGCGGCACCTGGCGCAGCGCCTCCTCCGTCGCAGTGACTACCATGGGCAGCACCAGCAGCGCCATCGTCGCGGCGCCGGAGAGCAGGCACGCGGTCGCGTGTCCCTCACGCGGGACGCGCAGCGCATCCATCATCGCCGGCATCACCACCACTACAAATACGCCCATGCCGAACAGGCCGTAGACAATTGACGGGACTCCGGCTAGGTTCAAGATGGCGATCCTGATGACTCGAATCGGCAGGCCATGCCTGGCGTACTCCGAGAGGTACACAGCCCCGAGCACGCCCATGGGCAGCGCCAACGCCATCGTGACGAGGACGAGGAGCAACGAACCGTAGATGGCGGGGAGGATGCCCCCGGCCTTCATGTTGTCCCGCGGCATCTCGGAGAGGAACGCCCAGCTCACGGAGGGCGCCCCCTTCGCCACCACGAAGACGAGGATAACGACCGTGGGCACGAGGATGGCCGTGGACAGCAAGGCGAGGGCAGCGAACGCCAAGGCCTGCCGGGCCCGCTGGCTCCTGGCGTAGCGACCGGCCTTGAGCTCCACCTGAGGCTGCCCCAACGCGGACCCAAGCGGGCCTTGTGGCGTGGTCTGGTCAACGGCGCTCAACGTGCTTGCTCCTGTTCATGACAAGATCGGCGGCTGTGTTAACGGCGAACGTGATCAACAGGAGGCACAGCCCGAGCATGAAGAGGGCGTAGTAGTGTGGCGTGCGGAACGCCGTCTCACCCATCTCCGCCGCGATGGTCGCCGTCATTGTGCGGACCGGGCGAAAGAGGCCATTCGCGAGACCGGGGATGACCGGCGAGTTGCCGGTGACCATCAGCACTGTCATCGTCTCGCCGATCGTGCGGCCGATCCCGAGCATCACCGAGGCGAGGATGCCCGACCTGGCTGCCGGGACTGTCACGGCCCGTATGGTCTGCCACCTCGTCGCCCCCATCGCGAGCGATGCGTCGCGGTACGACCTGGGGACCGCCGTGAGCGCGTCCTCCGCGATGGTGACAATGGTCGGCAGGGCCATGAAGGCGAGCACCACGGAGCCGGTGATCGCCGCGAGCGGAGTGGGCATGTCGAGGGCCGTCTTCAGCCACTCCGGGCCGGCTATGTGCGACGAGGCCGCCCCCGCGACGCTCTTGATCCACGGGCCCAGCACCGTGAGCCCGATGAACCCGAAGACAACCGACGGGATCGCCGCGAGCAGCTCGACCGCGGGCTTGGTCAGCTCTCGCACCCACTTCGGCACGACCTCCGCGATGAACACCGCGCAGCCGACCCCCATGGGAACCGCGAGCGCAATGGCGACTCCGGTGACCAGCAGGCTGCCGAGTATGAGGGGCAGGAAGCCGAACCGCGGCTCAGCGGATGTAGGGCGCCATTCGCGGCCGGCAAGGAGTTCGCCTAGCGTGCTGCCTCGCAGGACGGGCAAGGCGTCTCGGAACAGGAAGGCCATGATCAGGACCACGAAGACAACGGATGCGACCCCCGACAGCCTGATGGCGGCCCCCATGAGCGCTTCCCAGACATTGCGCAGCTTCCTGGTCATGGGACTCCTGGCCGAGACCCGGCACCGCCCACTCGATGCGCTGGAAGAGGAGCGGCGCGGGGCCAACTGTGGGGCACACCTACAGTGGGACGAACCCTTGGTCGCCGACGATCTTCTGGCCGTCCGGGCCCTTGATCCAGTCGATGTACTTGGCGACCGCCGGGCTGGCGTCTCTGTTCGTGTACATGAACAGCGGACGCGAGATCGGATAGGTGCCATCCTTCACCGCCGCCACGCTTGCGGCGACTGGCTTGTCGTCCTTGCCCACGACCGGCACGATCTTAACGCTGTCATCGACGTAGCCCAAGCCGATGTACCCGATCGCGCCCGCGGTCGCGGCCACCTGGGTGCGGATCTGGTCGTTCGAAGGCTCCATGATGGCGCTTGCGGCGAAGTCGCGCGGGCCCTTGGAGTCGCCCTTGTTCAGGACATGCTCCTTGAAGTACTCGTGCGTTCCCGAGCTCGTGTCGCGGGACAGAAGGACGACCTTTCCCTTACCGCCGAACACGGCCCAGTCGGTGGTCTCGGCGGTGAAGATCGCGCCGAGCTCGTCGATGGCTAGCTTCTCGACGGGGTTGTCCTTGTTCACGATAACGGCGATCCCGTCATAGCCGACGAGGTTCTCGACGAGGTCGAGGCCCCTCTCCTTGGCCGAGGCCGTCTCCGCGTTGTTGATCTTGCGTGACGCGTCCGCGATGTCGGCCGTGCCGTCCAGGATAGCCTTGAAGCCCGTGCCGGACCCGCCGCCGGTCACCGCAACATCAACGTTGGGCTCCACCTTCTTGTAGGCCTCGGCAAGCGCCTGGGCCACCTGCAAGAGCGTGTCAGACCCCTTGGCCTGGATGGAGGCCTTCTCGGTGCTCGGGCTTGCGGCCGCTGTCGCCGCTCCGCCCTTCGCCGGCTCCGAAGGTGTCGACCCCTCCGTGGTAGCCGGCTTGCCGCAGCCCACGGCCACAAGGGCGACGCAGAGCGACGTCAGGCTCGCGAACGCGATCCACGCTGAACGAGGCATTCCGCTAGCTCCTATCCCCGGGTCCATGACCCTCGTGTGCACAAGCCTTGCGGCCCGGGCGCGGCTCACGCGCCGGAACCGTCTTCTAGAGGAGGCTACCCGGGGGTGGCTAAGCGATGGTTAAGGCCGTACTAAGGCTGCATTAAGGCAACAACCGCGCCGTCTCAGCGCAGGCGGAAGGCACCGCAGGGAGCACGACCACGAGGCGGGCCCCGCCGCTCTCAGTGGCCTCCGCCCAGACCCGGCCGTGGTTCAGCTCGATAGCGTGCTTGACGATGCTAAGGCCCAGCCCGGTGCCGCCGGCCAGCTTGGCCCGGTCCCTGTCCACACGGTAGAAGCGCTCGAACACCCGCTCGCGGGCCCTCTCCGGGATGCCAGGCCCCGTGTCGTCGACAGTGATGCGCACCCGGCCGTTCTCCTTCACCGCACGCAGGTCCACCCGTCCGCCCTCCGGCGTGAACTTCACGGCATTGTCCATCAGGTTCACGAGCGCGGCTAGCAGGTGGTGCTCCGAGCATAACACCGCCAGGCCCGGCTCCGCGTCGACCGACACCTGGATGTGCCTGGCCTGGGCTTGCGGCTGGAGCCGCGCGGCAGCGGTGGCCAGCGTCTGAGCTACGTTGAGGGGTTCCACGCTCGGCTGGAACGGCGGGGTTTCGTCCAGTTCGGACAGGGTCATCATGTCATCGAGCAGGCGGCCCAGGTTGTCGGTGTTCTCGACGATGCGCTCAACGAAGCGCGAGCCTGCCTCCGGGTCTCGGAGTGCGCCGGAGTCGAGCGCCTCCGCGAGTGAGCGGATCGCCGCGACGGGCGTCCGCAGCTCGTGGCTGGCGTTGGCGACGAACTCCTGGCGGACCATCTGGAGCCGGCGCAGCTCGCTCATGTCGCGCAACGTTATCACCACCCCCTCGGTGCCACGAGCGGTGCGCAGCGGCGCCGCCGTCGCGGCAAGGGCCTTCTGCGGATCGGCGGATGTCACCAGATCCTGGGATAGCGCCGTCCGAAGACGAGCCGCGCGCCGCGCTAGGTCGTAGAGCTCGTGTTGGAGGACCACCTCGCCCAGTAGCCGGCCGACCGCATGGTCCGGGTCGGTGTCCAGGAGCCTACCGGCCTCCGGGTTCACCAGCACGACGACCTCATCGTCACCGACCACAAGGACGCCTTCCGCCATCTGTGTGAGGATCAGTTCGAGATGAGCGGCCGTCCGCCGGAGGTCGCTCATCGCCTCGGACAGCCCCGCCGTCATCGTGTTGAGCGCCTCGCCGAGCTCCCTAGTCTCATCTGACGCGGTGACGGGCGCTCGCACGTCCAGGTCGCCCTGACCCATGCGCCGGGCAATCCTGGCAAGCGAGGCCAGCGACTCGGTAAGGGCGCCTGTGAGCCACATCGCGACGGCCACGGCGATAACGGTGGCGACCGCGGCGGCCGCGTAGATTCCTCCCTCGAGCTTCCTCACCATCGAGCGAACGGAGGTCAGTGGCAGAGCTAGGCGGAGGGTCGGCGCGTCCGAACCGATGCTCTGCGCGACGTACAGGCTGTCGATTCCCGTGGTCAGGCTATGCCTAACAGACGAGCCGACGCCTTGGGCCCGCGCGGCGACTACCTCCGGGCGGCCGGCGTGGTTCTCCATCGTCTGCACGTCGCCTTCCGAGTCGGCGAGGACCGACCCGTCAGGGGCCACTACCGTTACGCGCGCCCCTACCTGCTGGGAGAACGTAGCCGCGAGCGACCGCAGCTCGGGGCCCGCTTCGAGTTCCGGGCCGAGCCCACTGGCCCGGGCGGCCTCGCGGAGAAGCCCACACTCCCTGGCGAGAGTGTCCCTAAGCTGGTCCACGAAGTGCCCCTCGGTCACCCGACACGACACGACCACCAGCACCGCGCTGAGCGCCAGCATGAGCGCCATCTGAGAGGCGGCGAGTTTCCAACGTAGGCTGAGGCGCATCGGCTACTCCGCGAACCTGTACCCTACACCGCGCACGGTCAGTATCCGCCGAGGTCGGCTGGGGTCCTCTTCCGTCTTCCGGCGCAGCCACCTGACGTGAACGTCCACGGTTCGCGGGTCGATGTACTCGCTCTCGTGCCACGCCTGGCGCAGGAGCATGTCCCTCGTCATCGCGCGGCCCGCGTTCCGGACGAGGCATTCGAGGAGCAGAAACTCCTGCGGGGTGAGCGAGACCTCGCGGCCGGCCACGGTGACGATGCGGCGGCCACGATCCACTAGCACGTCAAGCGCGCGGAGCACCTCATCCGCGTCGCGCGCCTCCGCCTGGGCGGACGCGCGCCGGAGTACCATTCGCACCCGAGCTACGAGCTCCCGCATGGAGAACGGCTTGGTGATGTAGTCGTCAGCCCCGAGCTCGATGCCCGCGACCCGGTCGGCCTCCGTCACTTTTGCGGTGAGCATGATGACCGGCACGCCGCTCCGCTTGTGCATGGCTCGGAACACGTTGAAGCCGTCCATACCCGGGAGCATAAGGTCCAGGATGACCAGTTGCGGGCCCCGCGCGGCGGCTACCTGAAGGCCGCTTCGACCGTCGTGTGCGACGGCTGTCTCGAAGCCCTCCCGCCGCAGGCTGTAGGCGACCGCGTCGGCTATGTCGCGGTCGTCTTCCACGATCAGGATAAGGTCGCTCACCGTGCGGTCTCCGCTGTGCTTGCGCTACGCAGCCCGACGGGCGGGCCGCGGATATGGTAGCAGGATGCGGTTAACTGCGCGTTAAGACCTGTGGCCCATCGCTTAGCGCAAGGCTAACCCCCCCATAACCCCCTCATAACGAGCCCCCGGTAGGATGCCGCAGGTGCCATCGAGAGACCACACCCGAAAGGAGCAACACACCGTGAAGGCAAACCGAGGGTTTACCCTCATCGAGCTGCTTGTGGTCATCGCCATCATCGCGATCCTGGCCGCCATTCTGTTCCCGGTGTTCGCGAAGGCCCGGGAGAAGGCCCGCCAGGGGAGCTGCCTCTCCAACGAGAAGCAGATCGGCGTCGCCCTGATGCAGTACGTCCAGGACTACGATGAGACCTACCCGCAGAGCTACTACTACCTCAACCCGGCCGTCGGCGGGGCCGCCGGGTACTTCCAGTGGAGCTACACGACCCAGCCCTACATCAGGAACTGGCAGATCTTCGTGTGCCCCGGAGACAAAAACCGCGGGCTCGCGCCAACCAACGACTTCGACTACCAGGCACCGCGAATCAGCTACATCTCCAACGAGGTGCTCATGGGACGCCCCAGGGCGCACTTCCAAGCGGTGCCGATGGCCGCCGTTGACGCGCCGGCCGGGCTCATCGCGGTCTCCGAGATAACGGACTACCCGTTCGCGATAGGCGGATCGTCGGGTATCAGCGGGTACGCCTACAAGAGCCACCGCCCCATGAACCACACAGTCCCCTGGAACAACGACTCCGCCGCCAGTCCGCCCTACAGGCAGGTCACCGTAGCCGAGGCCCAGGCCGCGTTCGCCGCGGCGCAGGCCGCTACGGCCCCGATGGGCGAGGAGCAGCCGCACATCCGTTACATCTCGCCAGACCGCCACAATGGTGGCGCCAACTACCAGTTCGCCGACGGCCACGCGAAGTGGCTCAGGTTCGAGACCGCTCTAGCCGCCCAGAACTGGGGGGCCAGGTACTACTCGATGGGCGGCCTGCCCATCGCGCCATAGCCCCTCCTTCGCAACGTGACCCCTCCTGCCCGCTCGCACTGGACCCCTCCGGAGCGGGCGGGCCCCGTTCGGGGGCTCGCCCATTGTAGTCCCCCAGACTCCAGGAAGCTGACCAGGTCATGCCCCCTCAGCTCGCCGCGCCCTCAGCCCGTCCGTTCCGCCGGCGATCACGCGCTCGAACGTGTCCCGGACCACGGAGCGCGCTGCCGAAATGCGCTCGCGCAGCTCGTCGCCGGAGAGCGACTTCTCGGACACGCTCATGTGGAGTTGGCGGCCCATCATCGCGAGCGCCGCATCCGACATGTCGAGCACCCCGCTCGGCTGCTCATGGACGACCTGCAGGCGCATCTCGAGCCCCCTCAAGAGCCGCCAGGCGCGCGACAGGCTCTCCGATAGGGCCGGCGGGATAGCCCTCACCCGGGCGAGCAGCCTGATCGCCTCTCGCAGGCCCGGCGCGCGCACGCTGCGGGTCTGGGCGCCCGCCTCGATCTGCGCGATCCTGACGGCGAACTCAAGGTCTATCAGCCCGCCGCGACAGAGCTTCAGGTCGAGCTGCTCATCCTCCGAGCGCTCGCGCTCCTGCTCGATGCGGCCGCGGATGTGGTCCACCTCGGCGCGCTCGTCCGCGGCGAGCGGCGCGGAGTAGGCGAAGCCGGCGTACGCCGCCACAAGGCGCTCGCCGGCCTCGCGCGACGGCCCGAGCCCGCGCGCCCTTGTGGCCGCGATGCGCTCCCACGCCTGTCCGCGCCCGTGCATGTACGTCTCGATCGCGGACCAGGACGGGACGAGCGGGCCGTTCTGCCCCTCCGGCCGCAGCCGCGCATCGACCGGGAAGAGAGCGCCCTCCTGGGTGGGCTCGGAGAACGCCTTCAGCACGGCCCTCATTGCGCGCGCGTACGCTTCCCCTCCGCTCGGCTCCCGACCCGGGGCAAGGGCGAAGACGACGTCGAGGTCGGAGCTGAAGTGGAGCTCGTACCCCCCGAAGCTCCCGAGCGCGACGATGGCAAGCCCGGACGGATCGAGGCCGGCCTCCTCACACGCCGCGGACACGCCCGCCGTGAAGCACGCCTCCGCGAGGCACGTGATCTCGCGGTGCGTCTCGTGCACCTCGTTGAGGCCGGCCACGTCGCGCAGGCCCGTGCGCAGAAGCTCGCGTCGGCGCACGCGCCGTAGTTGCTCGCACAGCGGGCCCAGGCGGCCGACACCGAGGCCGTCGCCGACGATCTCGAGGTAGCCCTCGAGCCGCCGAGGGCTCGTGAGAAGGGCTGGGTCGAGGAGTGAGTCGAGCAGCTCCGGGTGACTCTCGAGCGCGCGCGTGAGGAACCTGCTGCGCCCGGCGAGCATGGCGAGCAGCTCCGCCACCCGGGGTTCCTCGCGGAGCATTCGGTAGAACCGCCGGCGGCCACCGCTGAGGACGGTGAGCGAGTCGAGGCCGGAGAGCGCGGCGTCCGGGTCGCCCGAGCGGGCCGACTGGTGGCAGATCTCGTCCACCACGTCGGCGAGCGCCTCTCCCGGAGCGTCGTCTAGCGACCCGGCCGGGGTCGCCATCCGGGCGAGTGTCTCAAGCGCGCACGGTGGGTCCGCGAACCCGAGGCCAGCTAGCTCTTCCGCGGCCCGCGCGTCGCCCAGTCCGAGCACGTACGCCTGCAACGGCGACCGGCGCACCTCGCCGAGACGGCCCGCGCCGGAGGCCACCTCCTCGTAGATCGCGCGGACGGATGATCTTAGGTCCCGCAGCCGTTCGTCCAGCTCCCGCGCCGTCCGGTAGCCGAGCCGCCGGGCGAGCACCTCGCGCTCCTCGGGGTCGGCGGGGAGCTCGTGAGTCTGCCTCTCGTCACGAATCTGCACGGCATGCTCGGCTCTGCGCAGCAGGACGTACGCCTCGCGCAGCAGCCTGGCCTCCGGGGGCGTGAGCGCCCCGGCCTCGGCAAGGGCTGCCGCCGCGGCCAGGGTGTTGGCCGAGCGCAACTGCGGCGTCGTCTCTCCGGCGCCAAGCTGCAGAAGCTGGACGATGTACTCGATGTCGCGGATCCCGCCCGGCCCGTGCTTCACGTCAAGCTCCTCGCGTCCGCTCAGCCTGACGCGGGACTCACGCTGCGCCTTGAGCCTGACTAGCTCGCGCAGATCGGCGTCGTCGATCCGCCGACCGAAGACGAACGAGCGGGTCACGGACACGAACTCATCGCCGAGAGCCGGATCGCCCGCGGCCGGGCGGGCCTTGATAAGAGCCTGGCGCTCCCAGGCCCGGCCGTAGGACTCATAGTAGATGCGGCATCCCTCGAGCGTGCGGACGAGCGGGCCGCTCTTCCCCTCCGGCCGCAAGCGGGCGTCGGCGCGGAACAAGAACCCCTCCTCGAGAGGCTCCGACATCGAGGACAGCACGGTCCTGGCGAGCTTGTCGAAGTAGTCCAGTGCCGGGATGCGCCGCGGGCCTTCCGTCTCGCCCGGGCCGCCGCATACGAACAGGACATCGACGTCGCTGGCGTAGTTGAGCTCCCGGCCGCCCAGTTTGCCGAGAGCCATAGCGGTGAAGGGTATCCTCCGCCCCTCGGCATCGAGCGGAGCGCCGTGCTGTGGCAGCAGCTCCGACTCGGCGAGCGCCAGGCACGCCTCAAGGCACGCGTCCGCTAGATCCGAGATGCCCGCGACGACCTCGCCGAACTCCCACCGCTCGAGGATGTCGCTGGTGCCGATGCGTAGGATCGCCCTCTTTCGGAAACGCCGGAGAGCATTGAGCCGCGACAGGCGAGTAGGCATCGCCTGGTAGCTCGCCAGCGCGCCGCGCACGAGGTCCGCGCGGGCGGGGCGCTCGGCGCGGACCATCCGAACCACGTCGAGCCACTCCGGGCTCGCGGTGAGCACGTTCGCGAAGACCTGCGAGTGGCCGAGCACCCGCAGTAGACTGTGGCGCAGGTCGGGGTTCTCGACCAGGTCCGTTGCGAGGGACAGCATCCCGCCGCTAGCGCGGCAGAAGGCCAGGAGGTTCAGCATCGCGCGGTCGGGATCGGGGCAAAGCTCGAGAGCGGGAATGAGCACCTCCGCGAGCGCGGAGTAGGCGGGCTCGGGCGTCTCGGCGCGCAAGTCGGCCAGGAGGGACCGCATCCGGTCGTGGCCGGCCGGCCCACGCGTCGCGGCCTCTTCCCGCCCGTCCGGCGCCGTCAGAGCGCATCGACCCCTCGTTCGCCGGTGCGGATCCTCACCGCGTCCAGCACCGGATGGAGGAAGATCTTCCCGTCGCCGATCTCGCCGGTGCGAGCGGCCTTGCAGAGCGCCTCCACCACCTGCTCGACCTGGTCGTCCTCGACGACTGTCTCGACCTTCACCTTATGGATGAGGCTGATTGTGTACTCGGTGCCGCGGTAGCGCTCGGTGAACCCCTTCTGCTTGCCGTAGCCGCGCACTTCGGTCACCGTAAGGCCCTTCACGCCCAGGTCGTCGAGTGCGTTCTTGACGTCCTCGAGCTTCAGCGGGCGCACGATCGCCTCGACCTTGACCATTGGGCACCAAACTCCGTTCGGGCGAGGCCGCACACCTCGCGACGTCGGTGTCGTGAGCCGCGACGCGACGGTAGAGCGGCCCGGACTCGCCGCTTCTTGCCGCACCGGTGGTAGGCCTTCGTCTTGCCGGGCGGAAGGCCTCCGAGGCGGTGCCCGAGAAGCACGGGCCGGCTGCGGAAGGACCCCATGCAGGCAGTGTCAGACAGGCCGAGCACTGCGGAGAAGCTCGCGCGCGTGGCGACTCTGGCTGCCGCGTCGGTGGCGCTGATCGCCTGGGTGGCGGTCGGGACGGTGTACCCGACGGGGCTCGTGTCCGTAGAGAGCGACCCCCTGTCCGGGGTGCGGACGGGCGCGTTCCCGGGGTCGCCCGAGGGCGTGCGGCTGCTGCACTGGTCGCGTGGCCATAGAGCGGTGTCCCTGACCAAGCTGGCTGAGCTAGACGTGCCCACAGGCCCCGAGGCGCTGGCGATGCTTCCCGGCGGCCGGCTTCTGGTGTGCTGCTCACGCGCGCAGGTCGCCGCCCTAGTCGACACGGCCAAGCTGAAGGTCGTAGGGCAGATCCCCACCGGCGGGGGTCCCGTGGCGTGCTGTACCACCAAGGACGGGCAGATGGCGTGGCTCGCGGCGGCCGGGGCGAACCAGGTCGTGGCGGTGGATCTTGGAGCCGGCAAGGCCGTCGCCGTGGCCGCGTGCGGCAAGAGCCCGGAAGCCATCGCTGCCACGCTCGACGGCAGGCGGGTGCTCGCCGCGAACTGGGGCTCCGGCGACGTCACTGTTATCGACGCCGGCCGGGCCGAGCCCATCGGTACCGTCGCGGTGGGCCCCCACCCTCGTGGGATAGTCTGTACCCCGGCTGGGCCGTACGCATACGTCTCCCTCAGTGGCTCGGACAAGCTCGTGAAGCTGAACTGGCGCGAGATGAGGGTTGAGGGCTCGATCACGTGCGGGAGAGCGCCGCGGCACCTTGTACAGTCCGCTGACGGCGACACCCTCTTCGTCGCCCAGAACACGCCGTCGCAGATCGCCAAGGTGGACCGTGACGGCGCCCTGGTGCGGTCGACGTGCTTCCTTTCCAAGGGGCAACCTCGGACGATCCTCATCGGGCCCAACGGTACTGACCTGTTCGTGTCCAACTCAAGCGCCGGGCAGGTGACCATCGTCGACACCGACCGGATGTCTGAGTCCGCGACCGCGCAGACCGACGTGATGCCGGATGGGCTCGCGCTCTCGGAGGACGGTCGCCGGCTGTACGTCTCGCACAGCGCCGTCTCGTCGCTGTGGGTGTTCGAGGTCAAGTATGAGTAGGCGCGGGCCGTGTGCTATACTCGCGGCCTCGGAGGAGCCACATGCGGCAGTCCCGCGATATCGACTTCGACCGTATCAGGCAGCTCGCGCGGCTCGCGCGCGACCTGGGCCTCTCCGAGTTGACCTCTGAGGAGGATGGCGTTCGGGTGACGGTCACCGTCACCTCTCCGGTGGCGGTGGCCGCTTCGATGGGACAGGCGGCGCTGCCCTCGGCCGCGCGCAAGGCCCTTCCGCGCGCCGCGGCGGAGCGCGAGCCGACTCGTGAGGAACTCGGCCTTAAGCCGATAGCAGCTCCGATGATGGGGGTGTTCTACCGCGCTCCATCGCCCGATGCGCCGTCGTATGTCGAGGTCGGAACCACGATTGAGGAGGGCGATATCATCGGCCTGATCGAGGCCATGAAGGTGTTCAACGAGGTCACGGCCGAGTTCGACGGTGAGGTCGTCGAGATCGCTGCCGCGAACCAGGAGCTGGTCAGCCTCGGCCAGCCGCTGGTGTGGGTCCGCGAATAGGGCCTACCGGGCTGTAGCTTCCGAGCGGCCTCCCCTATGCAGTTCAGAAGCTGGTGAGTTGCGATGAGCCAGGACCCCATCTCGGTAGCCGTCCTGGGGTGTGGGCAGGTCGGCTCCGGGTTCGTGAGGGTGCTCGTCGAGAACGGCGACGAGATCGCCTCGCGCGTCGGTCGACCCTTGCGGCTGTCCGGCATCGCGGTGGCCCACCCCGACCGCCCTCGGCCTGAGTGGGTAGACCGTTCGCTCATCACCGGCGATGGCGGCGCACTGATCGCCGATCCCGACGTCCGCATCGTGACGGAGTGCGTCGGCGGCACTGGGGCGGCGCGCGAGTACGTTGAGACGGCTCTGCGCTCCGGCAAACACGTCGTGACCGCCAACAAGGAGCTGATGGCCAAGCACGGGCACGAGCTCTGCAAGATCGCGGACGCGAACGGCGTCGCTCTGCGCTACGAGGGCAGCGTCGCGGGCGGCATCCCGCTCATCGGGCCAATCCGCACGTCCCTCGCGGCCGACCGCATCGAGCGTGTGATGGCCATCTTGAACGGGACCACGAACTACATCCTCACCCGGATGTCCCGCGACGGGATGAGCTTCGGGGACGCTCTTGCCGAGGCCCAGGCGAAGGGGTACGCGGAGGCCGATCCCACCGACGATGTTGACGGGTACGACGCGGCCTACAAGCTCAACATCGTCGCTTCCATCGCCTTCAGCAGATCGGTTCCTCTGTCGCGGATGCACCGCGAGGGCATCCGAGGGATCGCGGCCGAGGACATCAGGGTCGCAGAGCGGCTGGGGTACGTTATCAAGCTCCTCGCGATCGCGAAGCGCGATCCCGACGACAGCCTCGAGCTTCGCGTCCACCCCACCTTGGTGCCGCGGAGCCACCCGTTGGCGAGCGTGTCCGAAGAGTTCAACGCGGTCTTCGTGGAAGCGCGTCACGCGCGCCAGGTGATGTTCTACGGTCCGGGCGCGGGGATGGGCCCCACGGGTAGCTCGGTGGCCGGCGACGTGCTCGACATCGCGCGCGACATCGTGGGTGGCGCGAGGGCGAGGATAAGGTGCACGTGCCGACCGGACCCAACCATCCGGCCCGTTGACGACGTTGTTTCGCGGTTCTACCTTCGCATCATCAGCCGCGACCGGCCCGGTGTTCTGGGCGGCATCGCGCTCATCCTGGGCGAGTACGAGGTGGGCGTGAGCGTCGTGAACCAGGAGCCTACCGACGAGGGCGAGTCGCAGATCGTGATCGTTACGCGCCCCGCGGTAGAGCGCAACATCCGCCGGGCCGCGAGAGAGATCGAGCGGCTGCCCGCGGTCCTGGCTATCGCGGCCGCCATTCGAGTCGAGCAGTAGGGACGCGGCTATCCGTGCCCCACACGGCATCGCGCCCACCGCCGTCATCCGTAGTGAGGTGAGGCACCACATGACGCAGGTTGTGCTGTCCACGAAGCTGGCATCGGTTCCGCGGCTCAGGTCGGGCAAAGTGCGCGACATCTATGACCTGGGCGACATGCTGCTCATCGTGGCCACCGATCGCATCTCGGCCTTCGATGTGGTGATGCCCAACGGGATCCCCGACAAGGGCCGGATCCTCACCCAGATGACGCTGTTCTGGCTCGAGGCGCTCGGCGGAACCTGTCCGAGCCATCTCCTTACCTCGGACCTGGCGGAGTTCCCCGGGACCATCCGCAGAGACCCTCAGGCGGAGCTTCTGAGGGGCCGGTCGATGCTCGTGCGCAAGGCAGAGGTCCTGCCCATCGAGTGCGTCGCGCGCGGGTACCTCGCGGGCTCGGGCTGGGCTGAGTACCGCGGGCAGGGCACCGTGTGCGGGCAGAAGCTGCCCGAGGGGCTGCGCGAGGCCGACAGGCTCGAGAAACCGCTATTCACCCCGGCCACCAAGGCCGAGTCCGGACACGACGAGAACATTAGCATGAGCCAGGCGGGACAGATCGTGGGCGCTGAGACCGCGCGCCGGCTGGAGCTACTCACCCTCCAGCTCTACGGCAAGGGCGCCGCTGTCGCCCGCGAGCGCGGCATCATCCTCGCGGACACCAAGTTCGAGTTCGGCCTCGTCGATGGCGCTCTGACCCTAGTGGACGAGGTGCTGACACCGGACTCATCGCGCTTCTGGGCGGCCGACGCGTGGCAGCCGGGGGCGACTCCGCCGAGCTTCGACAAGCAGTTCGTCCGCGACTGGTTGCAGGCGTCCGGGTGGAATAAGGAGCCGCCGGCCCCGGAACTCCCGCCTGACGTGGTCCGGAAGACACGGGCGAAGTACGTGGAGGCGCTGGAGCGGCTGACGGGCAAGGGGCTGTAGGGACTCCGACGATCAGTAGCGCCGGCGTCCCGGAGAACAAGGGCCATGGCAAGGCGGACACACGCTCTCCCCGGCTCTCTCCCCGGGGAGGTGATCCGGCGCAAACGCCTGCACCGGTTCGAGGCGAACGTGCTTCGGACCGTGCGTGAGCGCGACCTCATCCAGCCCGGCCGCAAAGTGCTCGCCGCGGTGTCCGGAGGGCCGGACTCCGTCGCGCTTCTGCGGAGCCTCCTGGCCGTCTCGCCGGAGTTGGACGCCACGGTTGCGTGCTGTCACGTCCACCACGGCCTGCACCCGGACGCCGATGCGCACTCCGAGTTCGTGCGCGGCGCCTGCGACGGCCTGGGCGTTGAGTTCCACCTTCGGCACGTCGACGTTCGCGGGCGGGCGCAGCGCGAATGCCTGTCGATTGAGCACGCGGCCCGGCTCGAGCGCTACGGCGCGTTGGAGGCCGTCGCCGAGCACTGCGGCGCGGACCTGACAGCGACGGGGCATACGGCCACAGACCGAGCGGAGACCGTGCTGCTCAACCTCTTCCGAGGCACGGGGCCCGACGGGCTCTGCGGCGTGCCGCCCAAGAGGGGCCGAATCGTCAGACCGCTGATCGATGCAACGCGCGCCGAGGTAACGCGGTACCTGGGTGGACGCCACATTGAGTACGTCTCGGACCCGACGAACGAGCTGCGCGACGCGCTGCGCAACCGGATCCGCAATGAGGTCGTGCCTTTCCTGGAGCAGACACTGGAGCGTTCCGTGGGAACCGGCCTCGCGCGGCTGGCCGATGCGGCGTTGCTCGAGCGCGAGGGCGTAGAAGCGGCCGTCGACCTCCTGTGGGAGCGGGCAGCGCCGCGAGAGCTCCCCGGCGGCGGTCTGTCGCTTGCCCGGCAGGCGCTTGCGGATGTGGGCCGAGGAGCGGCCACGCTCGTGCTTCGGCGATGCGTAGACACGGTGGCGGGCCCCGGGCAGGCACCGAACCTGGCGCAGTTGCTCCAGGTTCTCAAGTTGCTGGACAGTCACACAGGCTTCGGTGAGCAGCGCGTAGGCGCGTGTGTCTTCGTTCGCCGGCGCGGGGAGCTGCTTGTCTTGCCGGCCCTGCCGGGGAACAAGTAGACTTGCTAGGCGTCCTTCTACCGGAAGAGCACGAGTGACCCCGGAGGCCGGCGCCGTATGGCCGGCTCGGCCCCGGTTTGTGGGGCGTTGGGAGCGATCGGTTAGTTGCAGAGCTCCTCATCGATAGGCAGAACCATCTTCATCGTTCTGGCCTTGGCTGTGCTTTTCGGGCTTCTCTTCCGCCAGGGCTACGCCGGGCGTGCGCCCGAGGACAAGTCGCTTAGCTGGCTCTTCACCCAGTTCAAGTCCAAGGAGCCGGCGTTCGCGCACGTCGATCTCGATCTGCGCAAGGGCCGCGCGTTGTGCTCGACGCCGGCCGTTCAGAACAGCCCCACCTACGCGGTCGTGATCCCGCCCGACCCCAAGTTCCCTGAGACGCTGCAAACGCTGGGGGGCGATAGCGCGCCCAGCAACAGCCAGATCGATATCGAGCTGGTGCCTGCTCGCTGGAACGAGGCGTGGGTCCAGATGATCGGGTACCTTATCCTGCCGATCGCCCTCGTGATGTTCTTCTACTTCCTGTTCGTGCGGCAGATGCAGTCCACCGGCGGGCAGGCCCTCACCTTCGGCAAGTCGCGGCACCAGAGGTTCCAGAACAGCTTCGAGCAGGTGACATTCGACGACGTCGCCGGCATCGACGAGGCGCGTGAGGAGCTTACGGAGGTCGTGGAGTTCCTGAAGGAGCCGGGCAAGTTCCGTGCCGTCGGCGCTCGGATCCCGCGCGGGGTGCTTCTCACCGGGGCGCCGGGCTGCGGCAAGACTCTCCTGGCGAGGGCCATCGCGGGCGAGGCGAATGTGCCGTTCCTGTACATCTCGGGCTCCGACTTCGTGGAGATGTTCGTCGGAGTCGGCGCCTCGCGAGTGCGCGACCTCTTCGAGCAGGCAAAGCGCCACGACCGTTGCATCGTATTCATCGACGAGATCGATGCCGTCGGCCGCCACCGGGGAACCGGCATCGGCGGCGGGCACGACGAGCGCGAGCAGACGCTGAACCAGCTTCTCGTTGAGATGGACGGGTTCGACAAGAACTCGGGCGTCATCATCCTCGCCGCAACGAACCGGCCGGACGTTCTCGATCCGGCGCTGCTCCGCCCGGGCAGATTCGACCGGCGAATCGTGATCGACACGCCCGACGTCCGAGGCCGGGAGGCGATCTTCCGCATCTACGTTCGCGAGCGACCCATCGCCGAGGACGTGGACGTGGAAGTGCTTGCGAGGCGCAGTCCCGGGTTCACCGGGGCGGACGTCGAGATACTGGTCAACGAGGCCGCGATACTGGCCGCCAGGCGCAATCGCACGCAGGTCGATATGGTCGACTTCGAGGACGCGATGGATCGCGTCTACCTCGGCCTCGAGCGCAAGAGCCGGATCCTCACGCCCGAGGAGCGGGTGGCGCTCGCCAACCATGAAGCCGGGCACGCACTGGTCGGGATGAGTGTCCTCCGCGACGAGCCCATCCACAAAGTCTCGATCGTCTCGCGCGGCCAGGCCCTAGGCTACACGATGCACCTGCCAACCGAGGACAGGCACATGTTCTCGCGCGACTACCTCGTTGCGCGCATCACGGCGACGCTCGGCGGACGAGCGGCCGAGGAGGTCGTGCTCGGAAGGTGCTACAGCGGCGCGGCCGACGACCTGAGCAAGGTCACCGATATGGCGCGCGCAATGGTGTGCACATTCGGCATGAGCGAGCGCATAGGCCCGCTAATGGTCGGCAGAGCGGATAAGCAGGTCTTCCTCGGTCGGGATATCATCGAGGACCAACGGATGTCGGAGGATACCGCCCGCACCATCGACGAGGAGATGCGCGCCATCATCGAGAGCTGCCACAGCGCGGCTCGCGAGGTGATCGAGACGCATAGGCTGGCGCTCGACCGGATCGTCGAGGCCCTGATGGAGCGCGAGACCGTCCACGGCGAGGAGTTGACGGTCATCATGGCGCAGGCCGATCGGGACGCCGGACTGCTGCCGGCCCAGTCCACAACGGAGCCGGCGGTGACGGTCGCGGAGGCGTTCGCCTAGCGCCACTGCCCAGGGTGACCACATACGCCAGAAGGCCGGACGAGGGCTGATCCCCGTCCGGCCTTCTGTGTGTCTTGCGTCCGCCGGCGCCGTCCTGTCGGCTACGTACGCGGCGACGAGGGTGGGGATTGCCCGCCGGGGCCTGCCCCGCCCGGGCCGGCCATCGGTGACGACGGTGGGGTTTGCACGCCGGGGCCTCCGCCACCCGGGCCGGCCATGGGTGACGAGGGCGGAGCCACTGGCGATGGGCCGGGGGCGCCGCGGCCCTGCATCTTGATCTCCCTGAGGTCGAACCGCGCGGGGTACTTAGGCTGCTCGCTCGGTACAAAGAGCTCGACCTTGGCGAACTGCGTGAGCCCCGACACCTCCGACTCATTCGGCAGCATGTCCTCGGTGATGGTGGTTGTGTAGGGCGGCTCGGAATCCTGCCCTATCTCGCGACCGTGGTAGTAAAACACCGCCCGGACGCCCTGCGGCCCCGGATACATCTCGGGCTTTGCCACAAGCACGTCGCCAGGGCGAAGCGGGGTTTCCGGGTTGAGCGGGCGTTCGGTGCCGCCCCTAGGTATGTACCGAAGGACGACGCCGCAGCCGCGCTGCATCACCCCATCGCCCAGTATCTGCCGAGGCTGAAGAAGGTGGTCGGCGACGCGTTTGGCGATGAGCATGTTCTTCTTGGGGATGCCCTGGAGCTGGTACTGATCGCGGCCGATGAGGCGGAGCGACTCGACGTACTTGCGCTGAGCGAACGTGTCCTTCCACACCATCGCGCCGGCCTCCCAGGCCGCCAGCGCGCCGTAGGTGTCGCCCTTGGCCTCGCGGATCTGCGCGAGCATATGCAGCCCGATCTTGTCCATCGGATCGTCGTGCAGGTGCAGCCTCACGAGCCGCTCGGCCTCCACCAGGCGGCTCTGCCTGCGAGCCCTGTCGGCCTCGAGGTAGCGGTCTCGGATGGTGAGGGTGGCGCCTATGCCGACCGAGTCCTCCGGGTGGTCGATCATCAGCTCCTGGTACTGCAGGAGCGCCTCGTCGGGCTTCCCGGCCTCTTCGTACATGTGCGCCACGAACCGCGGCTGGATGATGGCCGTCTGCTTCGTGACCTCGGCGCGTACGTGGAAGACGGTGGCCGCCTGCCGCGAGTAGTAGATCGCCTTGTCAAGGTCGCCTCGCTTGTCGCGGTACGTCCAGCCCAGTAGCTCGTAGAGCTGAACGGCGTGTGGATTGTAGAGCAGCCCCGTCGTCAGAGTCTTGATCCCCATGTCGATGTACTGGTCCTGGGGAAGATCGCGGATCTCGTACTCGGCGGCGAGGTTGTAGGCCTCATGCCAGCTCGTGACCTCCCAGAACTCCGGGAAGTACGGGTCCAGAACGCAAGCGGCCTTCATCATGGGCAGCACGCGCGGCCAGTGGCCCTCTTCCTCCCAGTACTGCTGCGACTTCCACCAGCAGAAGTTCGCGGCCTGGGACCTGAAGCCGGCCATGAGCGCGCCAAGCACGATGCCCGTCAGCTCCTGCACGGGGATATCCTTGATGGACGTCGCCATCTGGGGCTGGGCGATGCCCGCCTCTTCGCGCCAGTACTCGACCTGCTGGCCCCATCTGCCGGTGCCGACCAGCCCCGCGCCGCCGGCCAGAATCACGAGGGCGGTGATGGCCAGTCTCATGGGTCGGGTCGCCAAGCTCTTCACAACGCACCTCTGTTCTCGAGGCTACGGAACGCTAGAACTCCCGCTCGTTGAACACCACGAACGACAGCAGCAGCATGATCGATGTGTACATCGCCGAGTAGACCATCGGGTAGTAGATAAGATCCGGCGACACGGACGCGTGCGTGAGGATCGCGCGCGACAGGTCGAAGATCTCGAAGTTCGGCGCCAGCGCGTTTATCCCAAGAAACACGACCTGGCTGATCCAGCTCTCGGCGGGGATCTGCTTCCAGAAGTTCGCCGTGCTCCCGAGAACGATCACACAGAAGGACACGACAAGCACGAACACGGTGCTGGCGAACGTGGACAGGAAGATGATGATGGAGATGAACAACACCAGCTCGGCGCAAGTGAGCAGGAACTGCAGGAGCAGCGCCGGGTCCAGGTTCTGCCCCTTCTGCTGGATCACGTAGACCACGGCGAACGCGAGCGCCATGAGCGCGGCGTTGAACAGGACGGCCAAGCACGTGCCAAGAAACTTGCCCAGCACGAACTGACCGCGTCCCACGGGCTTGGCGAGCACAGTGTGGAGTGTCTTGCGCTCGATCTCCTGTGGGATCATCACCGCGCCGAGGAGGATCGCGATCAGCATCGAGAACCACTTGATCGAGTTGAGTCCCAGGTCAACGACGAACTTGTCCTCCTCGCCCGGCGAGAAGGTCTTGAAGACCTGTGACCCGACGATCGACAGGATCGCGAAGAGCAGGAAGATCACGAGGATCCGGCGGCGAATCGCCTCGCCGAACGTCGCGAAGCCGATGGTTACAACCTCTCTCACGCCGTCTCACCTCCGTTCTCAGCCCGCTCCCGCTGGCGCCCCGGCGCGGGCGCATCGCCGGCGTCGGTGGAGACCGGCCCGGTGGCGCCCGCCGCGGACTGCATGACCGACCGGATGAATGCGTCCTCAAGCGACTCTCGGATGCGTCCTACCGACAGGAGCTGCCCGCCGGAGGAGCGCACGATGTCGATCGCGTCGAACATTCCGGATTCGGGCTTCAGGATGAACCGGTGGGTGCCGCCGTGCATCTCGGCACTGTCGGAGAGACTGGTCAGCTTCGCCGCGGCCTCGTCCGTCAGGTCGGCGGCGACGAGCTCAGTGTCGTCCTTCACCCGCAGTATCTCGCTCAGTGCCCCGTAGGCGAGACGCCTGCCGCGATGGAGGATCGCGATCCTGTCGCAGACCTCCTCAACCTGTTCGAGAAGGTGGCTGCATAGCAGAACAGTCTTGCCCGCCTCTCGCAGCCTGACGATCAGGTCCTTGATCTCCTTGGCGCCGATCGGGTCGAGGCCGGAGGTCGGTTCGTCCATCAGGATGACGTCGGGGTCGTTGACAAGGGCCGCGGCGAGGCCTACGCGCTGCACCATGCCCTTGGAGCACTGTGACATCACGACATCGCGCCGGTTGGACATTCCGACGAGCTTGAGCAGCTCGTCGGCGCGATCACGAAGGTCGCGTCCGCGCAGGCCGCAGAGACGCCCGTAGAACCGGACGACCTCCTCGCCGCTCAGGTGCTGGTAGAAGAAGGGCCCCTCGGGGACGAAGCCTACCCGACGCTTGGCCCGCCTGCTTCGGGGGGGTTCGCCGAGGAGGTAGGCCTCGCCGGCGGTCGGGAAGATGAGCCCCAGGAGGAGCTTCACCGTCGTGGTCTTGCCGCTGCCGTTCGGGCCGACGATGGCGAAGATCTCGCCCGCCCTAACCTCCAGGTCGAGCCCGGACAGGGCCTCCACTTCGTAGCCCAGGGCCAGTCGGTAGCACTTCGATAGGCCGATGCACTCGATGACCGGCCGGCCGTTCACGCCGGAACCGCTGATCTGCGTGCTGGGGGACGGCTCGCGGTCGACCTGGGGGGCGGCCACCGCGGTCTCAGCCGGCGGATCCGATGCCACGCCCATCACCTCCACTGACTACGTGGGAACCTGAAGCTCAGGTGCCTTCTTGCATACCCACTACCTACGCGGACTCACACGCGACAAGCCGTTGCCTCCGGACGGAACGCTGCGCGGCGACACGATTTGCCGAGCCGCTGATGCGCGCGAAGCCGTATTATACCAGCAGCGCCCGCCCCGCGGCTCGGCAGCCGCTCAGCATCTTGTGCCCTTGTTCGTGGGCGGCATTACGCGAATCACGCTCCGGCGTCCGCCGGTTGGGAAGTCAGCATGAAGCTCGTGCTACCAGACAGGATCGAGAGCCCGGAGGACGTCGTCTATGCCGACGTCGAGGACCTCCTGACCCAGGCCGCGGGCTCCCCGGTGTGCCACCGCCGCGAGGACCCGTCCGAGCCTCGCATCGTGCTCGGACGCCTGGGTTCGTCCGAGCCGATTCATCGCTTGGTCGAGAGTGGGGCCGTCCCTGATCCCGGATTGCTGATGCCGGACGAGATTCTGGTGCACGCTGTGGAAGGCGCGGGGCCCCCGACGGTTCTGGCCACCGGCGGGTCGCCTCGGGCCGCCGGACACGCGGCGTACCACCTGCTGGAGCATGTCCTCGGGTTCGGCTTCTTCCCTGTTTCGGATCGCATTCCCGATCTCGGGGCCTGGACACCCAAGACGATGAGCGTCAGGCTGCGCCCGGCCTTCAAGGAACGTCTCTTTCTTACACACTCGTTCTTCGCGGGCCCATGGCGTTACTGCTGCAGGACCTGGGACGCGGACGAGTGGGAGAACCTCCTAACGTGGGTCAGGCGCAAGCGCTTCACCGGCATCGTCTGCTTCCACGATGAAGGCAGTCACATGTGGGGCCGGGCGTTCTTCGACGCCTTCCCCGAGGTGGGCAGGCGGGGCAACCTGCCCGGGTTCGTGATGGACCCGGACCAGCGCACGGACACGAACAAGCATGTCTTCAGGTTCGCTCGCGAGGGCGGCCTGCGCGTAGTGTACAAGCTCATGTACTCCGTCCTGCCGAACGTGTTCGCCCGCGCACACCCCGAACTTACTCTTCACCCCCAACCCACCGACTCGGTGTCCGTCTGCCCCGGAGGACCCGAGTGTCTCGACATCATGCGAGCTTTCTGGGAGGCGGTCCTGGAGACGCATCCGCCCGAGAAGGAGCAGGTCTACTTCGTCTCGCCGTACCAGCATCGCAGGCCAACGTGCGAGCACGTTCGCGGACGCGGGATCCCGTGCCTCGACGCGGTGGAGCTCGTGACCGAGCTGGACCCCGACGCGCGCATCTTCGTCGACACGCCGTGCTCCCCCGATCAGGACCTCAACCGTCGCGAGTGGCAGGACCTTGCGCCGTTGCTGCCAGCCGGTGCCGGGGTCGTCGACTGGGACTCGGGACTGCGGACTCAGGAGGTGTGGCCCGAACTGGCGGCCGGCCATCGGTCTTGGATGACCACTGTCCACGTCAGTCGGACCGGCCTCTACCCGCCGGTGAGCGTTACGATCAAGCCTCCGCAGATGAGGGAGTTCTGGCGGGCGGCGAGGGAGGCGGGGGCCGAGGGCGTGGTGACGTTCAATGTGCTGGCCAACTCGTCTACGCACCTCTGCGACTACGCCGCCGAACTCGGTTGGGACCCTGACCTGGACCCCGATGAGCATATGCGGGGCTACTGCGTACGCCGGTACGGGGCTTTCGCCTCGCTGGCCATGAAGCGCGCGTATCAAAGGATGACCGCGTCTCTCGTGCCGGCCCTCTGCCTTCCCCAGGCGCCCCGATCGGGGGAGCGTCAGCTGCGGCGGGCTCTCGACGATGGGCACCTAACGGACGAATGGCTCAGGCAGCGGATCGGAGAGGCGAACGCTTGGCTCGAAGGCGCCTGCTCCGCCCGGGCGTTCGCGATGGCCTATGTACCCGATGACGAGGCCGCCATCCCCGGCAGGTTCCTCAAGGAATGCGCTTACGTGGAGTGGCGCAGCCTCGGCCTCCTGGCCCTCCTCAGGTCGCACAAGACTCACGATCCGCATGAGGCCGCGAAGCTGGTTGTCGAAGCCGTCGAGCGGCTTCGCAATCTCGCGCAGGCGTATGAGCAGCCCGATCTTTCGATGGAAGGGGTGGCCGGTCTGGGGCACACCAGGGGCCTGCGCTACACGCAGTGGTTCCTCTCGGACTGGCGGGCCGTGGGCGGCGATGCGGCGGACTACGGCGGGAAGGCGTGGCTCATCCCGGCACTCGAGCACTTCCCCGACTACGAGCAGGCAGTGCTGGACGCCGCGCCTGACGCCGCAAGGGCCCTCGCTATCGAGCTGTTGCATCACACCTCCGAGGGCACGCGGCAGTGAACCGGGCACCCCCGGTGCGCGTCGCCCTCCCACCGTCCACAAAAGCCGGCGCACGGGCGGTCCGGGCGCGGGGATTCCGTGTGGCTATCGGTGCGGACTGTGGCATAACTCCTAGGCCCTACAGCACTCGCCAGGACTGCCTACCCGATTTTGCCCCGCGCCCGCCGGGCCCGGGATAAGGTTTGGTTGGCTGCAGGTGAGGAGACGCAGTGCGCGGAACTGTGGGGTCACGTAGCGAGTCTAGCGGGTCCATTGGCCCCGCCTTGTAGATTCGGAAGGGGGGAATTCGGAGCCAGGATTCCCTGATGATCGGCTTGTGAGGCTTTACGTCACCGCTACCGTAAGGAGGTCGCAAGCTAATGCGATTGGCATTCGGAATCGGTTGTCTGATGGTCGCGATCGTCGTGGTGGCCTCGGTGGTTGGTTGCCCGACTACAACCGTCACAACCGCGGTCACGCTCGCCCTAGGTGCCGCGCAGGTTGGCGCTGGGGCAACAACCACCGCGACAGCCACCGTCACTGAGAACAGCGCGCTCAAGAGTGGCGCGCAGGTAGCATTCACAGTCACCACCAACACCGGCGGGGCCACCGCCACCTTGTCCGCCGCTACCCAGGCAACGGGAGCGAACGGCCAGGCCCAGGTCGTTGTGACCGCCGGCACCACCGAGGGTTCGGTCAACGTAAGGGCTGAATCCGGCGGCGTGTCGCAGAGCCAGGTCCTGACTATAGGCGCCGCTGCGGTCGAGTGGACGGGCGTCACCGATATCCCGTTCGCGAACACGCAGAACAACAGCGTTGACAGCGGAGGGTCGGGCTTCACGGTCCAGGCCAGCCAGACCTCGCTCGGCAACCCGGACGGCGGGTGCAATCCCGACGGCGGGGCAGGGCACAACGGCTCCGGCTCAGCGATGTTCCGCGTCATCCCGGCTGCCGGGGCAAGCTCGCGCGAGGCTGTGTCCACCTATGGGCGGATCCACGTCTGGCGCTCCGCGTCTGCCCGCCAGGATGGCACCAGCCTCGACATCACCAACAGCGGCAACCCTTCGGACCCGGGGCCAGACCCCGAGACGCCCGGAGTTCCGCACGCCATCTGCACGCTGCAGGGCGTTATCCACGTCCCCAGCTCCGACAATCCCAATAGTGACCCTGAGCCCCCGCCGACCGACACTCCCACCTCGGAGGCCGGCCCCATCGGCGACCTCAGCGGCGTTATCGGCACGCCGGTCGCGGCCGACGAGAACGGCGACGTCACGCTGCCGCCGCTCCCCGAGCTGCCCGCTGACTGGGAGTACGCGTGCGAGGTCACCGGCCCGCCCGGGAGCACCGCCACCCCGGTCACCATCGGCATCCCGACCCTCACAGGCGTCGTCACCGTCTGCGGCGACTACACCCCGCCTTGGGCCGAGGTCTACTATGACATCACGGACTACTTCCCACTGGAGACCGGTCTGTTCTGGGTCTACAGCGAGCTGCCGAACGACCTAGCCGCCTACGGCGGCGATCCCGAGGGTACCCTCTGGCGCCTGGAGTCCAGGGACGCGTTGCAGAACGAGCTCCCCACTCTTGGCTCGTTCGTGTCCAACCCGGTGCAGAAGTGGCGCTGGCTGCCGACCGACGCTACCCCCGGCGAGCCGGGAACGGCGCTCGACAGCGCGTTCGACTGGTGGACCACTGAGCCCGGCGATGCGGGCGGGCTCGCCTGGTACGCCGGCACGGATCTCTTCTCGGCTGACCCGAACCGTGACGGCGACGGCAGCGACTCCGACTTCGACCCGGTCAACAACTGGTGGGTCACGGACGTCCTCCACCTCGATACCCGCCTGATCTTCCCGAACCACCTGCTCGTGGGCGTGCCGGTTCAGAGCGACGCGCCGCTTAGCTGGATGCGGGAATTCGACGTGGGTATCAGCCAGGACGGGGACACCACGGCCGGCTACGGCCAGTTCCAGATCCTCAGCGCCGGCGATGAGGTCGTCGTGCCGGCAGGCACATTCACTGACACGATCACTGTGCAGTGGTTCCTGCCCTACAACGATCCCATCCTCCCGACGGAGTGGGGCTCGCTCATCCTCATCCGCTCGGCCGCACTCGGCAGGGATGAGAACGGGGCCGTCGGCGTACTGTGGGAGAAGCAGTACCTCGCCAGCGCGGACGTGCCTGACGCCAGCGTCCTGATGTACTGGGCGGAGCTGACCGACTGGGGTAACTCGCTCGTTAACCCGACGAACCCCGGAGACCTGACGGTCAACATTATGAGCAGGCTCGGACCGAGGCCACGGTAGCGGGCTGCAGTGTGCGGAACTGCTCGCAAGACAGTACGCAACCGTAACGAAAGGCGGTGCAAGATCGTGATGCGCACTTCAACGCACAAGATCCTGATCTTGGCGATCGCGGCCCTGTGTGCCGCGGCCATGCTCACGCTAGTCACCGGCTGCGCCTCGAACACCGGCGCCAACCCGGCGGGCGGGCCCCCGGCGAAGCAGGCGCCTCCCGTGATCGACCGCAGCGGGCCGCTCGGTTCCGCCGTGTTTAACGTTGTGTGGCCGACCGGCGAGGCAGGCGCCCGCGTCATCCCTCCGGAGACGCAGAGCATCCTCGTGAAGGTCTACGAGATGGATGTCGAGATCGCCAGTGGAGTGATCCCGCTGGGCGAGACCCAGCTCGTCCTTCCCGGTCTGCCTCCGGGCGATGCCGCGGTGAAGGCCTGGGCCATGGACGGCCCTGACGCGACCGGCGGAGTCGTCGCTCGCGGCGAGGCTACCACGACCATCGTCGCAGAGGCGGCGAACACCGTGGACATTACGCTCGAGGCCCTGGGCACGGGCGATGTCCAAGTAACAGTAACACTGACCTGGGGCGAGCTGCCGACCGACCTCGACTCACATCTCGTGACGCCGGCGACGGCGGGCTTCCCCGACGGGTTCCATGTCTGCTACTACAACATGGGCGACTTGTCTGTCGATCCTTGGGTCAACCTCGACACTGACGATGTCACATCCTGGGGTCCCGAGGTCGTGACCATCGCGCAGCCGCAAGAGGGCACTTACAGCTACCTGGTCCACAACTATAGTGGCCAGTACGGCGGCCCGATCGAGGAGTCAGCGGCCATCGTGACCCTTGGGCTGCCCGACGGGACGACTCAGACGTACAACGTGCCGACCGACAACCCGGACAACCTCGACATGTGGTATGTGTTCGATCTTGTCTTCGCGGCCGGCGTGCCGACCGTGACCGATGTCAACACGTGGCATGACCGTTACGGCGAGTTTGACACCATGTTCCCTGGTGTCTATCCCGACGGCACTTGGTAGTGACGAAGCCCACCGGGGCGCGTCAGGCTCCGAGCGCGCCCCGGAGGGAGCAAGCCGAGCGGAACGGGTCCCCACCTTTGGGTGGGGACCCGTCTCGTGTACGCGGGAGGCCCGACGTGGCCGAGCCAGTACTCATCAGGATGGATCGCCCGCACCTGGCGGGGCTTCCCCCTCGGCCCGTCACGCCCGTCGGCTACATGCTGGAGACGTACTCCGACGACCTCTTCGATCAGTGGCTGGACCTCTTGGAGGCCGCCTTTCCCGAGCACCGGTTCGGCCGAGACGCCTGGCGCGAGAAGGTGGCGCCGAGCCCGAAGTTCATGCGCGACGGAGCCTTCTACCTACGTGCCATCGGCGCTGACGATCTCTGCGCCACCGCCTACGCCTGGAGGGAGAGCCCGGAGGAAGACCCCGGGCTGGCTCGCGTGGAGTGGGTCGGCGTTCGCCCGTCGCATCGAGGCCGGAAGCTGGGCAGGCTGATGACGGACCTCGTGCTCCACTTCATGGCGGACTCGGGGTTCGACAGGGTGACACTCGATACCGAGCCGTACCGCTTGCCGGCGGTGTCGCTCTACCTGTCACTCGGGTTTGTACCTACGCCCCGCAATGACGAGGAGCGCCGCATCTGGGATGAAGTGCTGGCGAACCTCGGGAGCCTCCGCTAGCCTGGGATACGCACAGGGAATGAGGCCGCCTCTGGTATGCACCCCGTTTTGTGGACCGTGAGGGGGCCCGGGCTGTTGGGTACCGGGCGGGGCGACGGCGTCGCATATCGGTTATGTGGGTGATGGGTTGCGCGGTCCCGACCACCCTTGGGAAGTGCTGGAAAACAGGTGGCGAGGGATGCGAACGTGAGTCCCGCGTTCCGAGCGGCGCTAGGGAAGCCGGGCCCCGGCGACGGACTCCTCCGCTCTACTGGGGGAGCTCCGGAGCCCGCCGCTTCGAAGCGCTTAGGGGATACGTACCCGAGAGCCGAGTGCCGACGCGCTCCGTTGTACCGAACTGTGAACTCCGCCACCTGAGCGTGAGCATCCTCAATGTCCTCATACTCCGTCAGGTAGACATGCTCGGACTTGAGGGTCGCAAAGGAAGACTCGACTCTCGCGTTGCCCCCCGGCTGACCTCGCCGACCTCCGGCTCAAGAAACCCGCAGGGCGCCAACACTCTGTCACCACATACTGGCCTGTACTGACGAGTATTGTGGTATAGGGTACAGGCTAGTAGCCGCAACACCGGCAAGCAACAGAGAGAGGATGGACTTGGCGATGAGCAAAGCAACCTTCAGCGGAGTGGTGTTGGCCCTCGCGGTGTTCCTAGCGCTTGGTACCTCATCGTTCGCGGGCGACGGGACGTGCGGGGCTTGCTCGCAAGTGCCCTACGGCTCATACACCGCAAGTACCAACTACATGTCGCCTGTCGGCTACCACTGCTGGCAGACGTATCACGCGACCGGGGTGTGGCCGGACCGGGCTGAGGTGCAGCTTGAGGCGAGCGCCGAGGGCAGACCGATCGCCCAGCGCGCTGACTCCCCCGAGGCGTCTACCCCTGTCAGCTACCGCGAAGACGCTCCCACGGGCCCGTTCCCCGCGAGCCGCAGGTTCATGTCGCAGCACGGGTACGACCGCTGGCGGCAATACGGGAACGCAGGCGCCTGACCCACGCGCGCCGGGAACCGGCACGCGGGAGTACGGCGCCTTGCGGCCTCCGTCGGCATCAACAGGAGAGCCGTGGGCAGGCTCGGCAGCCTCGCATGGCTCTCTGCTGTCATCTGCGCCGTGTGGGCGGCCGGCTCCGCTATGGCTCCCAGCCACCGCATTGCACGTCCAGCGCCCGGAGGCGCTCCTTGGCGCGAGAACGCTCCGCAGGCCTGAGCCACTCGAGGATTGTCGTGAAGACCTGGACCCAGTACCGCTGCCAGTACTGCCTCGGATGTGTGCGCCCCATCCGGACCACCCGCTCTCCCAGCTCGTCAGGCAGGACAACGAGCTCTCGCCCGGCAAGAAAGGCCGCGTCGCGCATTACCTCTCCGTAGCGCCCGTCGCCGAAGCCGACCGCTTGGTCGTATACGGACGCATGAGCGACGAGGTAGTCGGCGACACTCGACGCTAGAATGGGCCGAACGCGCTCATATCGGTCGGCATCGAAGTGCTTCACGCCCTCAGCCCCTACGTTGGCGGGATAGCACCCCTGCAGCTCGTAGGGCACCGGGCCCACCTTGCTGGCCACGACGACCACATGCACCGGGCACTGCGCAAACTCGGCGGCCGGCTCGAAGCCTGTGGCGGCCCTGATGGCGCGTCGGATGGACGCGTGTGACGGGGAGGACGAGAACGGCCGGCGCACCGAGCACTGGAGGAGGCACAGGAGGCGCTTGTCCTCGGGCGGGCGGTAGCGCGTGGCGATGAATTCACAGAACGCGCGCGACGGGGGACTCTCGATGTCCAGCTCCGAGTCCGGCACCTCCCCGACGGCCGAGACAGCGTACGCGAGCTCGGCCCGCGCGGCCGCTGTGCGCCGCTCCACATCAGCCTGCCAGCGCGCCGCCCACACCAGCGGAGGGTCGGACCTGTCGGGGCCGAGCGCGAGGATGAGGCGCTCGTCCATCAGCGCCTCGATGGCGGCTTCGGAATGCCGCGCAACCACGCCGGCGGCTCCGAGGTCGGAGCGCCTCAGGGGCGCGCGCGCGCTCAAGAACACCTGCACTATCCGCTGGCGCGCCTCCGAGTCGGTCATGCGTGGGCGTTCCGCGACACATGGCAAACGTCCTCGCCAATGACGCAACGGGCCGAGCTCACGGAGCTCGGCCCCTCGCTTCCCCGCGCGACACCTGATAGAGACGCTACCCTCCGGGTCTGACCGCTGGTGACTTCCACCAGACCCCCGATCATCCCCACCGTGTATCTGCCCGATACCGGCGCGGCCCGGCGCGGGGACGAGAACAAAGGCGTCGGATTTTGCTAGCCGCGGCAGGTGGCCACAGAGTATGCCGGGCCCCGGTCTCAGTCGCGCCGGGCGAAGGTGCGCGTGAGTGTCCAGCGAATCCGAACAGCGGTTCGCATCTTGCGCTACAGGTCGTGGCAGGCTGCCTGCATCATGTGAACATGGGACGCGGGATGGGCGCTGGGGCAGTACCGAGCCTGGACATGCGAGAACTGGAGCAAGGGATGCGCGGTCTCTCGCCCCAGCTTGGCGCGGCTATGGCTCAGGCGGCCGCCGTCTGCTTGGAGGAACAAGGTCACGAGCCAGGAACGACGTGCCTAGGTGTTCGGGGTCATGTTACAGGATCCTTCGCCCTCGACTGGGTGCCGGCAACAGAGCAGGCGACTAGAACATGGCGTGAGGACGTGGAGGCAACCGAACATGGCGCGTGCGCTGTCGCCATCAGCGTCATGCGCGCGGCCACAGGGCTGACCGTGACGGATCGCAGTAGGCGCGGCACCGGGTTCGACTTCTGGCTCGGGACCGAGGACTCCCTCTTCGCGCAGAACGCGGCACGCCTGGAGGTGTCGGGGATCAGAAGGGGAGATAACGCCGCAGTGGGCCGCCGGCTGAGGGAGAAGGCGGCACAGCTTCAGCGGTATACGCAGCGACCAAAGGGGTATGCTGTAGTAGTGGAGTTCAGCCGCCCGCTGGCCCACGTGGAGGAACGATGAAGGAGCTAGAAGACCAGCATCGGGGCGCTATGACGCTGGTGGACCGGGCCCTGGCCGCAGGGAGGACGGGGGACGGTCAGGCTGCGCAAGGCCTATTCCGCGAGGCATTCGAGGCCGAGCGGGCCGTCGCGGAGGCAATCGCATGTGACGAAGCCTTGGAGCCTACCCGCTCTGTACTGCTACGCAGTGCGGCCACACTTGCCCTGGACTGCGGTGACTGGCGTGAGGCGGAGCGGCTAGTCGCTGTGGCCCTGTCGGGCTCGCCCCGAGAGGACATCGCGGACGAGCTTCGTGATGTGCTCGAGCAGGCGCACTCACAGCGCCATGTGCAGATCCGTGGAGCGAGACCCGCTTCTGGCCTCCCCCAGACGCGTGTGCGTGGAGAGGCAAACGAGCACGCGTCGGCGCACGCGGGTAACCACACATGCCGCGTCGCTGTCCCTCCGATGTCAACCCCCGACCTCCAGCCCGGTCGGGGGTCGGAGCCAGTTGGGACTCGGGGGAGGTACGGCCTGGACACCCCCACTGTGCTTGGAGCCTTGGGGGGGCTGGCCCTCCTCCTGGTGAGCGTCTGGCTCGGCGGGGGCACTCCACTAGGCCTTTTCTCTGCCTCATCCCTCCTCGTAGTGCTCGGCGGATCCATCGCGTCCGCTATGATCGCATTCCCTCTCGAGAAGGTGATCGCCAGCCTGGGGCTGATGTGCCGCACGTTCGAAGCCCAGCCTGTCCCGGATCCCGCGGCGCTTGCTGAGTTCCTCGTGTCGCTCAAACGGAAGGCCTGCAGGGAGGGGGTGCTGGCCATCGAGGCCGACCTTCCCGATGTGCCGCATGACCTACTGCGCCGGGGACTCGGGCTGGTGCTTGACGGCTCGGACCCGCAGACCCTCAGGGACATCCTTGAGACCGAGGTGCGGCTCATGCACGACCGGCACGTCACCGGCCCAGTTGTGCTGCATTACCTCGGCAGGCAGGCTCCCGCGTTCGGCGTAGTGGGTACCCTCATCGGCTTGATGATGTTGCTGTACACACTCCCCTCCGACGCGGAGAGCATAGGGCACGGGATGGCCCTGACGCTTGTCGCTGCCCTCTACGGCCTCGTCCTCTCCCACCTATCGTTCGGCCCGAAGGCAAGCCGGCTGACCCTTCGGGCCGAGCAGGAGATGCTCGCTCACCAGATGATCGTTGAGGGCGTCACGTCACTCCAGAGCGCCGAGGGCCCCGATGCGCTGCAGCAACGGCTCCGGGTGTTCCTGCGCGCGGGGCAGCTGCCGCACCCCGTCGGCCAACAGGGGTAGGGCACCTCACGAGAACCCGCACGCCGCTCACCGTCGAGCCCGCAACATCCGACCCCCTCGGTCCGTGGAGGCCACGCCAGGGCCCGGCGACCGGCCGCGCCACCACAAGGCCCCCCGTGCGTCTTGGCGAACATCATCGGTGATAACAGCGATTGGCGCGAGGAGTGGTCGCGGTGAACCTCTTGGTGCGCTCCGTGCTCGTGCTCGGCATCCTCTTTGGACTGCTGTTCGCGGTCGCGATGGGAGTCCTCGCCTACTACCATCTGCCCCTCGTCTGGGGTGTCGGGATAGCACTGGGCGTCGTGCTGCTCCAGTATCTGCTCGGGCCGTTCTTCATCCAACTCATGTTCCGAATACGGTGGGCGTCGCCACAAGAGCTCGCGCCGGGGGTCGCGTCGTACCTGTACGGCGCTTGCTCGGAGGCCGGGGTCCCGGTGCCGCGAATTGGGCTCATCGATGACGGGAACCCCAACGCATTCACCTTCGGCCACTACCCCCGCGACGCGCGCCTTGTGCTGACGACCGGGCTTACCGGTATGCTGGACGAGGAGGAGCAGAAAGCCGTAGTCGGCCATGAGCTCGGCCACATCGCGCACTGGGACTTCGCCGTGATGACTCTCGCGGCGGTCGTGCCGATGGTCCTGTACATGATCTACAGGTTCACGTTACGCAGCGGTCGCCGAAGCTCGCGCGAGGGCGGGGGCTATGCAGTGGCCGTCGGGATCATCGCGTTCGTGGCCTACATCGTCAGTGAGTACATCGTGCTGTTCCTATCAAGGGTCCGCGAGTACTATGCGGACCAGTTCAGTGGCGACTCGACTCGGAACCCCAACGCGCTCGCGTCCGGCCTGGTGAAGATAGCCTACGGGCTCGCGAGAGCGCCGCGGGAGGCGAAGCAGGGCGAGCGGCGCGGCGCATTCGGAGGCGCCGAGCTGGGCCGGTCGCTCGGCATCTTCGACCCCAGGGCGGCGGGCCGACTGGCTCTGGCCGCGGCAGGAGCGACAACGTCCACGGGCGTGAGCGCCACCGCGATGGTCGACGCGATGAAGTGGGATCTCTGGAACCCCTGGGCCGCGTGGTACGAGCTGGGCTCTACACACCCGCTCCCCGCGAAGCGCATCCGCGCGCTCGAGCGACTGGCGGTTACGCACGGGCAGCCCGAGCTGTTCGACTTCCCATACCAGCAGCCCGAGTCGTACTGGGATGAGTTCCTCGTCGACTGGCTGACCCACGTCCTCCCGTGGATCGGGGCCGCCGTCGGAGGGGCCGTCGGGGCGCTCCTGTGGTCGGTCCACATCGGCGGTCCGATGCTCATCGCGGGGTGCGCGGTCTTGGGGCTGAGCCTCGGCGGGCTCGTGAAGGTGTTCAGGTCTCACCCCACGGCCGCCTTCCCACCGGCGACGGTGGAGCGGCTCGTCGGAGAGGTCAAAGTCAGCGGCATCCGCTCGATCCCCTGCACGCTCGACGGGCGCATCATCGGCCGTGGAGTGCCGGGGCTCTACTGGAGCGAGGACCTTGTGCTTCAGGACGAGAGCGGCTTCATCGTGCTCGACTACAGGCAGCCGCTGCGCATCCTGGAGATCCTGTTCGGCCTCTTCAGGGCCCGCAACTTGGTCGGAGGGGCGGCGCGTGCGGTGGGCTGGTTCCGCCGCGCGCCGGTGCCGTTCCTGGAGCTGCTGTACGTGGACATCGAGGGCGCGGGCAGGCAACGGTCATGGTTCTACACCGCATCATTGGCTTTGGCCGTTATCGGCGTGATTGCCGGGCTCGGACTCGCCGGGATAGGGCTCATGCTCTGATGGGAGGGGCACGTCCCTGACGGCTCGGAAGCCTTGGCTGCCCATGCGTAGGGTCTTCGGTAGCGCGATGGCCATTCCGTTGTAGACGATGCGGTAGGCTCGCTCGGGCCCCGCCTCGGTGTCGGTCCACCAGTAGATGATGGGCGAGTAGATGTCCCAGAGCGGCGACTCCTTGTCCGGCCTGACGCGGTATGTGGCGCGTCGGCTGGCGGGTCTCCACTCGCCGCCCGCGTTCGCACCGCCGCGTGTCATCGATCCGACGGCCTCGGCGACTGTGGGCAGGCGCCAGACGCGGACGAGTTCGTCGCGGATCGTCGTGCCGTCCTCGCTGAGGTGGGCACACCGCTGACGAGCCTCGTCCCACGAGCACGCGTCGCGCGACTCCATGACCCACCCCGGTCCCTCAGGAGCCCAAACAAGCGCGACGCCGCCTCCCTCGACCACCCGCGCGGCCCTGATGCCGTCGTCGGTGCGGTGCGCCACCCGCCAGCCCGGCTCGGACCCGCACACTACGGCGACGAGCAGAGGCACGCCCACCGCCGTCCAGTATGCGACGTGGGCCGGTCTCGGCGACCCGAACCAGTACAGAACGCCGACGGCCACGAGCGGCAGCGTCACAGGAACCCACGTCGCCAACTCCAGGACGGTGGCCCCCCTTCGCGAGGACACGACCCACCACGTGAACCATGCGCCGACCACGAAGAACACAACCGCGCCGGCTCTGGGGAGCCTGATCGACAGGATCGTCAGCGCTATCGTGAACAGCATAGGGCAGAGGTAGGCGACGACGCCCAGCAGTCGGGCGCCGAGCGCGTGCTCGAACCATCCCTCGTGAAACGCTTCGATGGCGCCCCAGAACGCCCACAGTGCCGCGACAAGCGTGCTCAGCCCGACGGCGATCCAGCCCAGCGCGGATGACCGGTCCAATGCGTCGTCGCCTCCGCTTCCACCGGCCGCTTCGCTACGGTCCTGGCCGTCACCTCACCACCCGGTCGGCGTACGGTACGATGGCGGAGGAGCGCCACCGGAAGCGGCGAACCGACTGTAGGAGGTGTGGCACGTGGGAGAGCAGGATTTCGATCTCGGCCAGGCATTCGCGAAGACCATCGAGCTGCTGAAGGACCCCGGGGTCCTGCTCTGCGGCGTCAACGACACCGGCAAGGCCAATCTGATGGCGATCGGGTGGGCCACGTTTGGTGTTGTGTGGGGCCGTCCCGTGGCTACCGTCTATGTCCGCCCTTCCAGGTACACCTACGAGTTCCTGGAGTCCATCCCGGATTTCTCCATCAACGTCATGCACCACGAACAGTCAGACGCGGTGACCTGGCTCGGAACGGTGTCCGGCCGGGACTGCGACAAGGTGGCTGAGAGTGGACTCACGCTCGCCCCGGCCAGGCAAATCCACACGCCCGTCGTGGAGCAGGCGATCATCAAGTACGAGTGTTCGATCCTGCATCGCAACGACGTGGTGCCCGCGGCGCTCTCACGGTCGGTGATGGCGTCGTACTACCCGCGCGACGACTACCATCGGGTATACTTCGCGGAGATACTAGAGTGCTACGGGCCCGCGAAGTAGGCTCGGACCAGCCGTGCGGCGCGCTCCTGCGCGAACGCCACCGGCGCCCGTTCCGCTCCGCGACCGCCCTGCTCTGTGAAGGGACCAACAGAGATGAGAACAGTCCTCTTGGCGTGCCTTGTGGGTCTGCTGGCCCCCTCGGCACTATACGCTGGAGGCCTTAGGCTGGTGCCCGCCGGGAAGGCCGGCGTACCATACTACATGCCCAAGCGCGCCACCCTGTCCGCCACCCCGGCCGAGACGCTGGTTGCGGAGCCGACCTACATTGGCACGCCTCAGTATGGGGCCATCGAGATCGGCGACGGCACCGACCACACCATCACCCTCGTAGTCGACGAGGCCGTCGACGCCGCGGGTAAGGGTGAGCGCCGGATCTACATCGACGCCAACAACGACGAGGATCTGACCAACGACGGCAACGGCGCGTGGACACAGGTGACCGACGGCGTCGTCAGCACCCAAGCCACCCTCACCGTCGAATACGCCGCCGACGGTGAGGACACCGCCGTCCAGTTTCCTGTCAGCCTCTACAGGTTCACCACCCGCCTCCAGGACTGCGTGCTCTACTACCGAGGCGCTGTACGCGTGGGGTACGCGCGGATCGGCGGCACCCCGGTGAAGGTGATGTTGATAGACGACTCGTGTCGGGGTCTCTACGGGGAGCACCGCGGCGATCCCGTGACAGGGGCTCCGGGCCTCGGATTCGTGGTCGACCGCAACCAGGACGGCAAACTCGAGGCCGACACCGGCTCCGCGGAGTTCTACCGCGGCGCGGAGCCCTTCGATTTCGGGGGCAAGGGCTATCGCATCTCGCGTGTGTCGCCCATGGGGGACCGGGTGTTCTTCTACCCGACGGCGGCTGAGTTCGTCCCCAAGGCGTACATCGGGGCAGGACTGCCCGCAGTGGACTTCGAGGCCATCGACACCGCGGGCAAGGCCTTCAAGCTCTCGGACTACAAGGGCAAGGTCGTGCTGCTCGACTTCTGGGCCTCCTGGTGCGCGCCGTGCAGAGCGGAGATGCCGAACGTCATCGCGGCCTACAAGGCCTACCACGACAAGGGCTTCGAGATAGTCGGCATCAGCCTCGATCAGACGCTTGACGCGATGAACACTTACCTCTCCGAGAACCCCGGCATCACGTGGCGTATGGTCTGCGATGAGAAGTACTGGGAAGCCGCGGTCGCCCAGTTGTACAGGGTGCGGGGCATACCCGCGGCCTTCCTAATCGACAAGGAGGGCACGATCTACGATGAGGTCCGCGGTGAGTCGCTCACGGCGGGCCTGGAGAAGCTGCTCGGCGAATGAGAGCCCCTGGGGAGCCGCGGGCTTAAGCCCGCGGCTTCAGGCCCGCGGCTTCGGACCCGCGGCTCCCACGTGCGGCTCATAGCCACCGGAAGGGAAGGAACCGCTGTGCGCCTGGCAAAGCGGGCAATGAGGGTGACACCCTCGGCGACGATCGGCCTTACACGGAAGGCGGCGGCATTGAAGGCCCAGGGCGTGGACCTAGTGGCCTTCACCGCCGGCGAGCCGGACTTCGACACGCCGGACTGCATCAAGGAGGCGGCGATCGAGGCCATAAGGGCCGGCGACACGAAGTACGTAGCCAAGGGCGAGAAAGCACTCGCCGAGGCGATCCGCGAGGCGACACTCGCTGAGCGTGGGGTAGAGTACGACCCGTCGCAGGTTCTGGTGTCGTGCGGCGCCAAGCACTCCGTCGCCAACGCTTGCCTGGCCTTGCTCGACAGCGGCGATGAGGCGGTCATCCCGTCACCATACTGGCTTTCCTATCCCGAAATGGTCAGACTCGCCGACGCTGTGCCAGTGGCGGTCGACACGTCGCCGGAGGACGGCTTCGTGCCCGATCCCGACGCGATTCGCGCCGCGCTCACCGACCGCACGCGGCTCATCATCCTCAACTCACCTTCAAACCCCACGGGAGCTGTCTTCCCGCCCGCCGTGGTCCGCGAGATCGGGCGCATCGCCGTCGAGCACGACCTCTGGGTCATAGCGGACGAGATATACGACAAGCTCGTGTTCTCGGGCTCGACGTTCTCCTCGGTTCTGGAGGCGGGTCCCGAGCTCGTCGACCGCACGATCCTCATCAACGGCGCCTCGAAAACGTGGGCGATGACAGGCTGGCGGATCGGGTGGGCGCTCGGCCCGAAGGCCGCCATCTCCGCCATGAGCGCGATGCAGAGCCACCTCACCTCCAACCCGACCTCTTTCTGTCAGACAGCCACCGTCGAGGGGTTCAGGTCCGCGCGGGAGTCTGTGGCCATGATGAAGGCGGCTTTCCAGACGCGACGCGACCTGATGCTTGAGGCGCTGGCTCCCCTGTGCCACGCACGGACCCCCGTGCCGGGCGGGGCCTTCTACGTCTTCCCCGACGTCGCTCCATACATCGAGCAACTGGGGCTTGAGGGATCCATCACATTCTCCGAATGGCTGCTGGAGCAGGCACGGGTCGTCGTCGTCCCGGGCGAGCCGTTCGGAAACGACCGGTGCATCAGACTGTCCTTCGCCACGTCTGAGGCCGCCATCGAGCAGGGAGTATGCCGGCTGGTCTCGGCCTTGTGCGAGCGCGCGTAGGCGCGTTGCGTTGGAATCGCCCTGCCACGGCGGGGGCACAGAGAGGGCGTCAGAGGAAGGGGTCTTGCGATGGTCGCGTTGAAGGACCGACTGCACAAGAAGCTGATTGAGGCCAGAGCCGACGTCAAGACGTTCCTCGCCGGGCACGGCGAGGCTGTCATACACCAAGTCACCCTGTCCCAGGCCTACGGGGGGATGCGGGGCATTCCGAGCATCGTGTGGGAGCCCTCGCTGCTGGACCCGAACGAGGGTATCCGCTTCCGGGGATGGTCGATACCAGAGCTGCAGGAGCGCCTTCCCCGGGGTACCCACGGCACCCAGCCCCTACCCGAGGGGCTGTTCTATCTCTTGCTGACAGGCGATCTGCCGACCGAGGAGGAGGCGGCCGCCGTTGGGGATGACCTGAGCGCGCGGTCGGAACTCCCCGAGCGAGCGCTGCACACGGTGGCCTCGCTGCCGGTCGATATGCACCCCATGACCCAGTTTTCCATAGGCATTCTAGCGCTCCAGCCCGACTCGGAGTTCGTGAGGTGCTACCACGACGGCATGGACCGCACCGACTACTGGGACCCGACCTACGAAGACTCGATGAACCTGCTGTCAAAGCTACCTACCCTCGCGGCGCTCATCTACCGACGCACCTATGGGAAGCCCGAGCCGATGCCCCCTCCGCACGATTGCTGCTGGTCCGGGCGTTTCTCGCACCTGCTGGGGTACCGGGACTTCGAGTTCGTCGAGCTCATGCGGCTGTACCTGTGCCTTCATGCCGACCACGAAGGCGGGAACGTCAGCGCCCACACTAGTCACCTTGTGGGCTCGGCCCTCTCGGACGCCTACCTCTCCCTGTCGGCGGCCATGAACGGCCTCGCCGGGCCCCTGCACGGCCTCGCGAACCAGGAGTGCCTTGACTACGTGATGGCCGTCAAAAGCAGGTTCGACGGCTGCCCCACCAAGGAGCAGCTCCGCGAGCATCTATGGGAGACGCTGAACTCCGGCCAGGTCATACCCGGCTACGGACATGCCGTGCTTCGCCAGACCGACCCCCGCTACAAGGCCCAGCGGGAGTTCGCTCTCAGCAGGTTCCCCGATGATGAGAACTTCAGAATCGTCAGCATGATGTACGAGGTGGCGCCCGACGTGCTGCGCCAGCACGGGAGGGCCAAGAATCCCTGGCCGAACGTTGACGCGCATTCCGGCGTGCTGCTCACCCACTACGGCATGACTGAATCCGCGTTCTACACCGTGCTGTTCGGTGTCTCGCGAGCGATGGGTGTCCTGACCGGGCTCGTCTGGGCGCGAGGGCTCGGGGCGCCGATCGAGCGGCCGAAGTCGTTCACAACCGAGTATGCCAAGACGCACTATGCCGAGTAAGCGTGAGGCGTGTGCAGTCAGCCTAGCGATGGGACAGCCGTCCCGTCTGCCGGGCCGCGCGCCACAGGGGCTCGCAGGCTGGACGCCTGTGCCAATGGCGTTTGTACTGCTAGGCCTGCTGCTGCTCCAGGTGGCCTGCCAGGCCGATCCGAGGATCGACTATACGGTGAAGGTCGATCCCGCCAAGGCCCCGCTTCTGGACGTGGAGGCAAGGCTGTCCGGCTTCGGCGAGGACTCCGTGTACCTCAACATCCCGCTCGGCTACGCCTATGCCAACGTCAAGACGGACCACGTGGACATGCTCGTCGCGACCGATGCCGATGGCAAGGAGCTCGAGCCCGTGGTTGTTGAGAACAGGATCTACGGTTGGCCGGCGGCTCCCGCCAAGGTTACCTACACCGTAAGCATGACTCACCGAGCCGAGGTCGCCGAGGAGGCCCGAAAGGACGGCCGCAGGCAGGACACCTATGAGCACCCGTACCTGGACGACAAGCACGCGTTCCTGATCGGCTCAGCGGTCTTCATGGTTCCCGATGTCTGGGACTTCCAGAGCTCGGTGGTGTTCGACGTGCCGAGCGGCTGGCGCGTGCTCACCCCCTGGCCTCAGAAGGATGGGGCATTCGTCCCGCCTTCCCTGACCTCCCTCATCTACAACTACGTCGCGCTCGGCAGTTGGGACGTGCGCGCCGTAGCCGTCGGCGACTTCACTGCCACTCTGGCGTTCGCGAACGGGACCCCTTTCGATAAGGACCGGTTGGCGGAGGCCTTCTCGCGGATCATCCAGACGGAGGTCGACATCATCGGAGGCCCTCCGCCGCATCACGGCTACCTCTTCTTCTTCCCCGATGCCGGCGAGATGATAGGGCTCGGCGGCTCGGCCAAGGCCGAGTCGATGGTGCTCGCCCTCGGGCAGGATATGACCGAGGGCGATCTGCCAAAGGTCGCCAGGCTCGTCGCTCACGAGTTCTTCCACTTGTTCGGCCATGGCAGACAGCCCGCGGCAGACGATCTTCGATTCTTCAACGAGGGCTTCACCGAGTACTACGCTTACGTCGCCTGCACTCGGGCGCACATTCTGACCGAGGCGATGCTCCGCCGGACGATCGGGCAGCTCCTCACACGCCTCCGCGAGCTGCCGGAGGGCATGACGATGAGGGAGGCGCAGACCAGGTTCTTCGACGACACTGATGCGGCGACGCTGTGCTACGTCGGCGGGTTGCTGTGGGCATTGCGCCTGGACTCAGAGCTGCGGGACGCCTCCGGCGGTTCGCGTACGCTCGACGCGCTGATGCGGCACTGCTACACAGAAGCGCTGCCCGAGCGCACGGTGGTGCCCATACCGTTCGACTACGCCGCGTGGCGGCGGGCCGTGGGTGACTGGTGGCCGGAGGCTCCCAAGGGGCTCTTCGACATGGGGCTCGACGACCCGCTGCCGTGGGATCCCGCGGCGCTACTGGCCCCTACGGGTCTCGATCTCGCCCCATGGGAGCGCGGTCTTAGCCCGGGCGCCGCCGATGATGCCGTGTTCACGAGGATCTTCCAAGGAGGCTGACTAGTGGCACACACCATCACGTTCATCAGGGGAGACGGCACCGGTCCCGAGCTGGCGGAGGCCGCTCGGCGCGTGTTCGAGGCCTCGGGCGCCGAGTTGGCGTGGGACTGGCAGGACGCCGGCGTCGACGTCCTCGACACCTATGGCACCCCTCTGCCGGGCCATGTTCTCGAGTCGATCAAGCGCAACAAGGTCGCGATTAAGGCGCCGGTCACGACACCCGTTGGCCACGGCTTCCGGAGCGTCAATGTGGCCCTTCGGAAGCTACTCGGCTTGTACGCTTGCGTGCGTCCGTGCAAGTCCTACAAGGGTGTCCGCTCACGGTACGAGGACATCGACCTCGTGGTCGTCCGGGAGAACACGGAGGATCTGTACTCAGGCGTGGAGTTCGAACAGGGCAAGCCCGAGACGGCGGAGTTCATCGCCACTGTCGAGCGCCTGGGCGCGGGAACGATCCTGCCCGACTCCGGGGCCTCAATAAAGGCGATCTCAATCCAGGCGACCCGCCGAATCGTGCACTACGCCTTCGAGTACGCTCGCGCGAACGGGCGCCGCAAGGTCACGGCCGTCCACAAGGCCAACATCTGCAAGTTCTCGGACGGGCTCTTCCTGGCCGTCGCTCGCGAAGTGGCTCAGGAGCACACGGACGTCGAGTTCGAGGATAGGATAGTCGACAACATGTGCATGCAGCTCGTGCAGAAGCCGGAGCTGTACGACGTCGTGGTGCTGCCGAACCTGTACGGCGACCTCCTCTCCGACCTGTGCGCGGGCCTCGTGGGCGGCCTCGGCGTGGCCCCCGGCGCGAACATCGGCGACGAGTACGCCGTCTTCGAGGCCACCCACGGGTCGGCTCCCAGGTACAAGGGCATGAACAAGGTCAACCCGACCGCCCTCATCCTTTCCGGTGTGCTGATGTTGAGGCACCTCGGCGAAGTCGAGGCCGCGGACCGGGTCGAGAAAGCCGTCGCCAATGTCATCGCCGAAGGGCGAAGCGTCACGTACGACATGAAGCCCGACCGCGACGATCCTACCGCGGTGGGGACGAGCCAGATGGCGGACGCGATCATCTCGGCGATGGAGTGAGCCGCCTACATAAGGAGGGGCTGACGAGGATGAAGATCACTGTCATCGGTGCCGGGAACGTCGGCGCGACCTGCGCACAGCGGATCGCCGAGGGCGGGCTTGCGGATGTGGTGCTCGTCGACATCGTCGAGGGAATGCCTCAGGGCAAGGCACTCGACATGCTCCAGTCGGGCCCCATCATGGGCCATTCTTGTTCCGTCACCGGCACCAACGGCTATGACGAGACCGTCGGCTCGAACGTGGTTGTCATGACGGGCGGGATCGCTCGCAAGCCGGGGATGTCGCGCGACGATCTGCTGAAGGTCAACGCGGAGATCGTGCACAACGCGATCACGGAGGCGCACAGGGCGTCGCCGGGCGCGGTGTTCCTGATCGTGACCAACCCGCTCGACGTCATGTGCGAGGCGGCCTACCGGGTCGTGGGAGGCTGCCCGGCGCGCGTGCTCGGGATGGCCGGCGTACTCGACTCAGCGCGATTCCGAACCTTCATCGCACTGGAGTTGGGCGTAAGCCCGGAGGACGTGCAGGCGATGGTGCTCGGCGGACATGGGGACACGATGGTCCCGCTGCCCCGCTTCTCAACCGTCAGCGGCGTCCCCATCACGTGCCTGCTCGACGAGGAGACCATCGCGCGCCTCGTGCAGCGTACGCGCGACGGAGGCGCGGAGATCGTCGCTTTGCTGAAGACGGGTTCCGCCTACTACGCCCCCGCCGCCGCCGTCTATCAGATGGTGGACGCGATCGTCAGCGACAAGAAGCGCCTGCTGCCGGCCGCCGCGCGTCTCACAGGGCAGTACGGGCTCAGCGACCAGTACCTCGGCGTGCCGGCGCTGCTGGGCAAGGGCGGGGTCGACAAGATCGTCGAACTGCCGCTTACCGAGGACGAACTCGCCGCCCTCCACGCCTCCGCCGCTCACGTGCGTGAGACGGTTGGGAAGCTGGGGTAGCGACCGGAGGCCTGACCGAACATGAGAAAGATCGCGGCCATCACCGTCCTGCTCGCAACGGCGGGCTCAGCGTGCGCCGGCGAAGTGGTCATGGATGACCCGCTCGACGGCACCGCGGGCATCGGATGGGAGGTGCTGCTGGGCGAGTGGGCGGTCCGGGACGGCGCCTATCACATCAGCGGCAGCGGGCAGACATTCGCCGGCGGGGCCACGTTCGCCGACTTCGATGCGTCGGTTGAATGCCGCATCACCGACTGCGGCGAGAGCCCTATCAACTGGGTGGGGATGCTGCTCGGGGCGAGGGCTCAGGCCGGCGGCAACCCCGGCTACCTGGTCTACATTCGCTACTCGGGCGCGGTGGAGGTGTTCGCGAGCGGCACGATCCTCGCCGCGAAGCAGACCGACGCGCGAGCAAGGTTTGGGCGCGGAGAGTACGTGCGCCTCGAGGTCGCGGTCCGCACCAGCCACCTCACTGTGCGGGTGGACGGTGAGGTCGCGATCGAGGCGGAGATACCGGAGTACCAACGGGGAAGCGTGGGCCTGGCGTCCTACGGCGTCCAGGGCGACTTCCGCCACTTTCGTCTCCGAGGCGAGGCCACCGGCAACACGATCACGGGCCAGGTTCTTGCCCTCCCCGGCTACGAGCCGACGGCTGGGGTACGGGTGGAGACCTACAACTCGATGGACGGGTACGACAGTCTGAAGACCGCAGCTACGACGACAGACCAGGACGGGCATTTCGTCCTGGGCGACCTCCCGGCAGGAGAGCGCGCCTACTGGCTGAGGGCGGGCCGCGAGGGACATGGAGGCACGACGGGCTGGTTCGTCAGTGTGACCGATCGGGCGCCGACCGTGGAGGACCTATACCTCGTGCCGCCGCCTCGTCACGACATCTGGATCGACTCAAGCCAGGCCAAACCGGGCAGCGGGTTCCGTGAAGTCGCCGACATGCAGTGCTTCGGCGGGAGCCGCCTCGAGGTCAAGGAGACCCGCCCGGCGTCACAACGTCCCGAGTGGTGGGCGGAGCTGGAGTTCGACGTAGGGCGCGACGGCGACTACGTGCCGTACCTCGCCGCAGGCCTGTACCCCACTCCCCACTACTGGAGCGACTACTGGTGGTGTGTCGACGACGGCCGCCCGGTGCGCGCGAGCGAGACACTCACCATCACCGGCTCGCGCTATGGCGACCGCTCGACGCTTGTCTGGGCCTCGGGGCGACCCATTCACCTGAGGACAGGCAAGCACGTTTTTCGTGTCGGGCTCCGCGATCCCGCTCCGCACGGGCCCGCCGCTGCCGCGCTGCCTTACTGGTGGTCATTCGACGCAGTCTGTCTGGCGGCGCTGCCGACACCGCGCTCGCCGGTGCGCGGCAGCCTGGTGAGAGACCCCCGCCCCGAGCTGCGCTGGCGGGCGCCGAGAAGCTGCGGCCGATTCGCGGTTCAGTACTCCCAGGAACCGGACTTCAGCAACGCGACCGCGACGGTTGGCGGGGTAGGGGCAGACCACCTCCGACCCGAACGGCCGCTCGCGGACGGGACCTATTACTGGCGCGTGAAAGCGGTACCGGACGGCGACTCGGCGTTCGTCGAGGAGTTCACGCCCGGGCAGTCCTTCACGGTCGAGACGGCGGGGCCGGCGATCCGCAACGTGCGTATTGCGCGGCGGCGCGCCACCGAGGCCGTCATCGAGTGGGAGACGGACGAGTGGTGCACTGCGGAGGTGGCCTACGGGTTGTCCGCGGCCGGGCAGACGCGGACGGCGCCGCCGTCAAGCCCACGGGGACTCCGGCACAGGGCGCGCCTCGTGGGCTTGGAGCCCATGGCTTACTACTACTACACGGTGCAGGCTACGGACCGGGACGGCAATCGCGCATCATCGCTCCGCCGGGGACTGTGCACCACGCGTGGGGCGATTTCGGACCGGAACTCGCCGTTCGGGATCTTCGGGCAGGGCCTAACGTACTCAAGGGAGCTTGGTCGGGCTGGCGCGAGGTGGTACAGCGACTACTGGGATTGGGGAACGCTCAACCCCGGACCCGGCCAATTCCACTGGGAGCAGGCCGACCAACGGATGGCGCGTGCCGAGGATTCGGGGGTCAACCTGCTCGTCACGTTCTGGGGCACGCCTGCGTGGACCCGGCCAAGCCACCCGACGAGCTTCACCTACGGGCCGGAGGACTTGGCAGACGCGCGGGATCTGTTCCGCCAGGTGGCGGCCCACTGCGCGGGTCGGGCCGACTGGTGGCTCCCGTGGATCGAGCCGAACGTGGCTCGCGACCCGGTTTTCGGCTTCCCGCTGGGCTACTGGTCCGGCCGCCCTCATGCGCAATCCTACGCGGCGTACCAGCGCGCTGCCTATGAGGGCGCGAAGGAGGGGAATCCCGACTGCCGAGTCGTCGGGATGAACACTGCGGGGATCGACCTCGACTTCATCCGCAAGTGCTACGACGAGGGCGCGGCGGACACTTTTGATGTGATGAATGTCCACTACTACGCTATCAACGCCCCGTTCGAGCAGCAGCAGCCGGAGAGGCTGTTCGCGCAGCTCAGGGCCGTGATGAGCGAGTACGGCGACAGCCAGAAGCCGATCCTCTGCAGCGAGGGCGGGGGCGCGTCTTCGGGCGTCGAGGGCACGACCGAGGCCACCCAGGCTGACAACCTCATACGCATCTTCGTTCTGTCGATTGCCAACGGCATCGACAAGCTCTGCTGGACGTTCGAGCTGGACGAAAAGCCCTACGGGTCGAAGCGTGTAGACATGATCATGTGGATGGGGCTCTTCCGCTTCGACCCTCGAACCACACCGGGGAACCCCGTCGGGGAACCCAAGCCGTCGTTCTACGCGCTCAGGACGATGACCGAGTTCCTGAGAGGCACGGAGTACCGGGGCAAGCTGGACCTGGGTGAAGGCGTCCGCGCCTATCGGTTCACCGGGCCCGGGCGACGCGTGGTAGTGGCCTGGGCCGAGAAGGGCGAGACGGATGTCGAGCTGCCTGTCCGACCAGGCCGAGCAACTATCGTTGACCGGGCGGGCGCCGCGCGCTCGGCGACCGCGGAGGCCGGCAAGCTCCGCCTGCGCCTCACGGGCAGCCCGGTGTTCGTCCGCGAGGAGCGCCACTGACCCTTGAAGCAATCAGGGGCCGAGCGCCCACACGGGGTCGCGCTCGTCCTCGGTGCCCGCTGACACCTTGGCTTGGTCGGGGCCATCGGGTTCCATTGTGTAGACGGCCCACGTCTCCCCCGCGCGGTCGCTCGCGAAGGCTATCCTGTCGCCTTCCGGCGACCATGTGGGATGGGTGTCATCGGCGGGATCGTCGGTCAGACGGGTCTGGCCCGTGCCGTCCGCGTTCATCACACGGATGTTCAGGTTGCCGTCGCGGTCGGAGGCGAACCCGATCCTGGTGGCGTCCGGCGACCAAGCGGGGGCGAAGTCGCCTCCCGGGCTGTTGGTCAGGTTCCCCGCGGCCCCGCCGACCCCGAGCTGCCGTAAGACATCGTAGCTTGCGCCCGGCTCCGGTCGGTCGCTCCCGAATGCGATGCGCTCGGTGGCCGGGCACGAGGCCGGGTTGGTGTCGTCGGCGGGGTCCTGCGTGCAGTTCAAAGGGTTGGTCCCGTCCTGCTCGGCCACGAACACGTCGTGGTCGCCGGTGCTGTCGCTGACGAAGGCGATCTAGCCATAGAACCCACCATGGGGCGGAAGACAGCACGGCTCCGTATCGTTGGACTGCCCGACAACCACGGCCCCCTGGGTGTCCCCCGCCACACTGGTGACGTAGATGTCCGTGTCTGCCCCCGCTATCACGGCCAGGCGCGCGAACAGGATCATCGCGCCGTCCGGAGCCCGGGACGGGAACGTGTCAGCGGCGGCGCTGTTGCTGACGCTGGTCACCTCAGTGCTGTCGGGCCTCATCGTGTGGACCTGGTCGCGTACGCCGCGGTTCGTTACAAAGACGATCCGGCTGCGATGGGGCACGACCTCGATCTGCGTATCGCCGCTGTCCGAGCCCCCGAGCCCGTCCCGCACGGTGCAGGCGACCGCGTACAGGCCGCGAAGCTCGGGTGCCGTCCATGTCACGCTCTGGCCCGTTCCGGCGATAGTCCCGTCGCCGCCGTCGCTGTCCAGGTCACGGTCGCCCCGGATCCCGCTATCGTGCCCCCACCGCCCTCCCAGTCGTGGGTCAGCGCGTCGCCGTCGGGGTCGCTGGCCGTTGCGGGTACGGTTGTCTGACCGCCCGGCGTTACCTCGGTCGAGGCCGCGGCTAGCGCCGTCAACTGGGGAGCATGGTTCGCCGGCGTTGCTGGGATGCAGCCGGACAGGGCGGCAACGATGAGTGCCGGTACCGCCCCGAGCAACAGAGCGCAGATGATGGGTCCCCTCGGCAGGCCACGCGCGAGTTGCCAGAGCACAGGTGTCTGTGGGCCCGGAGTGTGCCGACCCAATCCTGCATGGCTGCGGGAGTCGGGAGACCCAGAGCGGCGCGTAGGGCCGGCTCAAGCACCAGCCGGGCTCTCAGCGTACCGGGGTCGCTAGGCCGCGCAGCTTGCTGCGCAACGCGCCGCGCATCTCCTGGCGGAGCAGCTCATCCAGGCGAGCCACTGTCTGCTCTTGGCCGCCACTGAGCCACTGCACCCCCATGGACAGGTCTCCCCCCGAACCGCCCTCGCGGGTAACACGCACCACTGTCGCGAGCAAGTCAATGACCACTCGCCTGAGCGTGGCCTGCATCAGCCCGACTATCAGCACGCACTGCGGCTGCGCGGCCCGCTCGAACGCGGGGTACGGACGCCGGCACACAAGGTAGGCCCCACCCTGACTCAGATCGCCGACCAGCGCCTCCGCTGACAGCCGTTCGGAGCCGGTGTTCAGGTGCACGACAGCCCTCGTGAGACCAGCCGGTACGATGCGCGCGTGCCTGCGCCTGACACACAGGTACACCGTGTGTGGCATCTCAAGCAGGAATGCCGGCTCGCGCGAGCGACCGGCGGTGCCCAGGCCCCGCGTGTCACAGGATAGCACTACAGTATCGAACACGAACTCCCGAGTAGACGCACGGAGGAACACCGAGACGGTGTCGCCCTCGCCGAGTGGCTCCCCGCCGGGCAGCGCGCCTGGATCGGCAACCCACATGGCGCCGGTGTGCTCGTCCTCCCGCAGCAGATGGGTCTGCTGCCAGTACACCCCGTCGGGCCTGCTGACTCCGATTTCCAGCACTTGTGAGCTACGGCTCAGCAGCTCACGCACCTCTGGGTGAGCCACGATATCCACGCGCTCGATCCGAAACGGTTCCACCCCACGTGCCCCCAAGATAGGGCGTTACGACGGCGAGTCTCATGTATGACCGGCTGGGGGCCCGGTACCCTCAGCCATTGCCGGCCCATGTTCGCCGCCGGCATAGGCGTCACCTGTGGCCGGGAGACGCATGAAGCCCAACCGTCCGCCGCCTCCCGGTCTCGTCGACGATCTCGATCGGGCCGGGGGCTGTCGGCTGCTGGATAGACGCGACGCTCGAGGGAGCGAAGGGGTGGCCGGCGACGAGCTCGAGGCGCTTGCCGCTCTTCGGCCCGCCGGCGGCGAGCCAACGCTGGACCGCCCGGTAGTTCACCACAACGACCGGAGCGGGATCTGCTCGCATCGCCTCGTCGTACCAGGCCTTCAGGCCGTCGACGCTGCCCCGAGCCAGCGCGATCGCGCCGAAGTAGGCGAAGGCGATGCTCGGCACCGGGTAACCCAGTTCCATCGCGCGCCTGATGTGGTCCTCCGCCAGATCGGGCTTGCCCTCCCTGAGGTAGGCGCCCCCAAGGTCGAGATGCGCGGCCGCGCAGCCCGGCAACAGCGCCAATGTCGACTGGCACTCGGCGGCAGAGCGGGTTCCCACCTGCGGCTTCGCGCACCTCGCCCACCACCGGTGCATCCGCTTCCGGCCGCCCGGCACGATGTCGTGGAGGTAGTGCACCGCGTCGCCTCCGGCAAAGAACATGCCCGTCGTCGCGCCCGTTGCCGCCGCGAGCGCCTCGAACTCCTCGGTGCCGGGGTAGATGCCCAGGGGGCTGTAGGAGGTGCCTGTCGGCGAGCCCTCGCGCGACAGACTCATGGTCTGCTCGACGGTGTCGTCCGTCTCGCCGCGGCTCCCGAGTATCATGTAGTAGCGTACCTCAAGGCCGTACCGCTTCGCAAGCCGGGTGGCCTCCAGGACCTGCTCCGGCGTGACGTTCTTGCGCATTGCCTTCAGAATGCGCGGGCAGCCCGACTCGACTCCGAGGCTCAGCCGCTGGCAGCCCGCGAGCCGCATCTCGCGAACGAGCTCGTCGTCGAGCATATCCGCTCTCGTGTCGCAGGCCCAAAGGACGCGCAGCTCGCGCTCGCGGATGCCCCGGCAGATGGCGATGGCCCGGTCGCGCTTCACCGTGAAGGAGTCGTCCTTGATGGCGAGGGCCCTGATGCCGAACTCGCGGACAGCCCGTTCGATGCACCGCAGCACGTAGTCGACCGAGTGGAAGCGGACCTTCGAGCCCCACATTGATCGGCTCCCGCAGAACGTGCATCGCCCCGGGCAGCCGCGGGACGTTATGAGCACGTGCGTCGGGAAGTAGTCGAGCGGCGCGGCGAGCGAGTCGAGGCCGTCGATCCGGTCGCGGGGCTCGCCGACAACCGCCTCACCGCCCTCGCGCCAGGCTGTCCCCGCGATGCCCTTTGCCTCCAGCCCAGCCTCGAGCCTCCCGATCAGATCGAGGAACGTGAGCTCGCCCTCGCCCACCACGACCGTGTCAACCTCGGGCCAGTGCCGGAGCGTCTCTACGGGCAGTGGCGTCACGTGCGGGCCACCGACGGTGATGTGCGCAGTCGGGTGAGTGCGCCTGATCAGCGCTGCGACCAGCCCGGCGCCTCGACGGTTCGCGGTGAAGCAGGACAGCCCGAACAGATCGGCCGGCGTGTTCCCGATGACGGCCTCGACATCGCGCCAGGCGAAGTTCGATAGGTTCAGCACCTTGACGTCGTGGCCGGCCCGGATGGCCTGGGCGGCGAGGGAGAGCACGCCCTGCGGGATCTCGAGGAAGTCGCCCTCGTCGACGTTGGCGGAGATGAGGCGCGGCCCCGGAGGCCCGTCGCCCGAGCGATCGGGCTGCTCGCCCGGCGCCGGTATCTTCCACGGCGGCGGGTAGATGAGGGCGATGCGCATCACGGCTGAGAGCCCGCCCCCCGGACTGCCGGCATGAGTGGCCTGGGCCGCGCCGAGTGCGCGTGACCCGTGCGCCTCATCTGTGCGCCACGAAAAACGCGAGTTGCGCGTCCATGTCGTAGTCCCCAATGCCGTGTGGGAAGTGCCCCCACCACTTCACGTGGCCGTCCAGGAATGCAACGTTGTTCCCCCCGTTGTGCACGCCGGGGAAGTACAGATCGACCCAGTGGTAGGGGAACTTGCGCGACCTGCTGGCAGAGTTGTCGGGGTCACAGTCCGCCGTGTTGAGCGACACCCAGTCCGGCGCGCCCGCGGTGCCGGGGTTGTAGCCGTCGAAGATCCACGGCGTTTGGGTGGGAGCCGGGTTCAGGTCAGGTTTGTAGGGCCCCATCGCCTCGTTGACGAGGCGGTCGATCTGGGACATCGTCCAGCCGTTCATCGAGTAGCCGAAGATCGGGGTGCTGTTGGTCGGGCACTGGTAGACCTGGAGGTTGCGAACGTAGGTGTAGGCCTTCCGCAGCCACCCGATGCCGTAGCGCGGATGCACCTGGTACCAGGTGATGTACCCTCCTGCCAGGGGGGCGACCTCATCGGAGTCCTCGAGGTATTGGCTGACGGCCAGCGCGACCTGCCGGAGGTCGCTGGAGCAGGCCACTTGCCTAGCCTTCTCGCGAGCCTTCGCGAACACGGGAAAAAGGATGGCGGCCAGTACGGCGATGATGGCTATCACGACGAGGAGCTCGACTAACGTGAACCCTCGGCGCATAGCGGCAGCCTCCAAGGTCACGGGACCAGGGCACTAGGCCCGACCGACGCCGGCGCGCGACGCACCTGGCCCCGGGTCCACCCTCACGCGAGTTCATTGTGCGCCCATCGAGGCTGAGCGTCAAACCGCCGATCACCGCTCGCGAGCGGTAACCTCCGCGAGGAGTTCCCTCACCGCGGCCTCGAGCTGCGGGTCGCGGTCGGCGGCCTCATCCTCGGGCGAGATGTCCACGGCTATCTCGGGGATGGCCCCGTGCCCCTCCATCTCGACATCGGTGTTCCCGACCAACCAGCCGCGCCCCGGCATCCGCATGGAGGAGCCGTCGACGAAGCTCGTACCCCCGGTGGACAGCACGCCGCCGGCTGTGGGCATCCCGACCAGCTTGCCGAGGCCGAGCGTCTGCACGCCGTGGGCGAAGATCTCGGCGTTGGAGAAGCTGTTCTCGTTGATGAGCACGACGATCGGCTTCTGCCACACGTAGAACGGTCGCCGGGAGGCGGGGTAGCCGCGCCCGCTGGTCCGCTCGAACGTTTGCGCGTGAGGCCGCACAGACAGCATCTGGAGCATCCAGTCAGCGGTGCTTCCGCCGCCGTTGTCCCGGATGTCGATGATGAGCCCGACCTTCCCGAATGCCTCCGCGTAGAGGTCACGCTCGAACGTCCGGACCGTGGCCATGCTCATGCCGGGGACATGAACATACGCGAGGCGCCCGTCCGACATCTCCGCGACCTGCCGCCTGCGCCGGTGGATCATGTCCTTGTACCAGAGGTCGCGGATCTGCCCCCACGAGGCCGGACGGACGACGGTCTCGACGGTCGTCGGGCCCTCCTCTCCGCCCCGCCGCAGCAGGAGCCTGGTCCGCAGCCCCACTCGATTGCTAAGCGGTCCCCACTGTGAGGCGATGTCGTCGACCGGCCGGCCCTCGACCTGCAGCAGGAGGTCACCAACACGGACGTCCGCGTCGGCCTGGTCGCATGGACCTTCGGGCATGACGCGGCTCACCAGGAGGCCGGGCCCTGGAGATGAGTAGTCATAGGAAAGGCCGAGCCAGGCGGTCGGCTCGGAGGGCATCGGCGGGCCCGGCGTGTTGAAGCCCTGGTGAGACGAGTTGAGCTCCCCGAGTATCATGTTCATGACGAACTCGAACGCCGCCGGATCTCGCACGGCGGTCGCCACCGGGCGGTACTTCTCGCGCATAGCCGCCCAGTCACAGCCGTGCATGTTGACGTCGTAGTAGCCCCGGCTCATCTCATCCCAGGCTTGCTCGAAGACCTGCAGCCGTTCAGCGCCGAGGTCACGGTCGATACCGATCGAGTGGCCCTTGTCGGAGATGGACCCGCCGGTCGAGACGTAGCGCAGTCGACCTCCGGAGAGGTAGTAGATCCCCTTGCCCGCGCTGTCCCAGACGTAGCTGTCGCCGCCGCCGGGGACCAGCGTTCGCTTGTCCTCTCCGCGCAGCGACATGAGCATCATGTCACGCTTCCCGTCGAGCGAGGAGGAGAACGCGATGGACTTGCTGTCCGGCGAGAACAGGGGCCGGACCTCGTCGGCCTTCGAGCTGGTGATGCGTCGCAGTCGCAGGTGAATGTCGTCGAATTCGATCTCGACCTTGGGGCCCGCGGGCTCCTGCGCCTTCTGCTCCGCGGGCGCCTCCGCGGGCTCGGTCGGCTGGGCCGCGGGTCCTTGCTCGCCCGCGTAGTCCGCGAGGTCGTCGGTGTCGCCGCGGGCTTCCCTGTCAGCTTCCAGCTCGGCCTCGCGGGTGAGGTAGACCGTGTACACATCCCAGTCATCACCCCGGAGGGAGTGGAAGGCGAGCATCTTGCCGTCCGGGGACCATGCCGGGCCGCCGTCGTCGGCCGGGTCCTTTGAGATGTTGTGCGGCGGCTCCGAACCGTCCGCCGGCACGATCCACACATCGGGGTTGTACTCGTCGTCCACGCGCGAGTACGCGATCCACCGGGCATCGGGGGACCAGGCGATGGACGGTTCGGACCACCCGGTAAGGAGCACCCTCTCATCCCCCGAGGCGAGGTCGCGTATCACAAGATCGCCGGCGCCGCGAACGTACGCGAGGAGCTTCCCGTCCGGCGACGGGTACAGCGCGATCTCGGGCTCGGGCGTGTCTGTTACCCGCGTGACCTCCCACTTCAGGGCCCGGGCCAGGCTCGGCTGTCCCTGCGTGGCCTTCACACAGAAGATGTCACGCCTTGCGCGGTCATCTGTGATGAAGTAGATGGAGTCGGAGCCCTTGGGCCAGACGGGCCAGACCTGAGTGGCCGCGTCATCGGTGAGGTTGACCGCCGGCCCTCCGCTCGTCTTCATGCACCCCAGGTCGCCGCGGACCGTGAGGGCTGCCTGCTTCTCATCGGGCGACAGGGCGAAGCTCGAGGCCTGATCGGTCAGTGTGAGTCGCTCGGTCCTGTTAGCGCGCAGGTCGCCGGGGACCGTGAAGGCGAGTCTGGCGGGATCCTCGCCGGGCCGCATCGTGTAGAGGGCGGCGCCGCGCTCGAAAGCGAGGACGCTGCCGTCGGCTGACACTGTGGGCGATCTGATGCCGTCGTCCTTGAACGAAGTGACCTGGCGCTTCTCACCCGTGCCGAGGTCGAGGTGCCACAGGTTGAACGTCCCATCCGCGTCGGAGGCGTAGTAGACGGCGTCGCCCTTCGGGTCCCAGACGGGCGCGGTGTCCTGGCCCTCATGATCGGTGAGCCGGGTGTGCGTGCCCGCTCTCCCGTCGTAGAGCCACAGGTCGGCGTTGGCCGAGCCGCGATAGCCCTTCCGCGTAAGGTCGGCGCCGCGCCTGGTGTACACGACGCGCAGTCCGTCAGGGGACACGGCGGCGCTCGCTACGGTGACGTCCATCACCTGCATCGGCGCGCCGCCTTCGGCGGGCATGCGCCACAGCCGACGCCCCTTGTGCGACATGTCGAGGGTGGCCAGGAAGTACCACGAAGCGCCGTCCGCCGAGGACTGCACCAGTACGTCGCTGTTCGAGCATTCCGTCAGGCGGACCGGCGACCTGTCGTCGTCACCGAGCAGCCAGATGTCCTCGTTCCCGTAGCGGTCAGAGCAGAACGCTAGCGCCCCGGCCGGCGAGAAGCATGCCACATGGTCGTAGGCGGGGTGCACGGTGAGCCGCTGGGCGCGGCCCCCGGCGGACGAGGCGGACCACAGGTCGCCCTCCCAGGTGAACACGATCCGGCTGCCGTCCGGAGCCAGAGCCGGCTCGCGCGGCAGCACGATGCCGCTGTCGTCGAGGGCGGCCGCGTGCGCCGCCAGGGATGCCGCGATCGCGAACAGGGCTGGGAAAGCTCTTGGCATGTGAGATCCTCCGCCCGTCCCCCCCCGGGCTGTTCCGCGCGAGAGGGGCCAAGGCCTATCGCACGGGACCTAGCGGGCATTGCGAAACGAATGAGGGGACTGAAACGTCGTAGACTATGGAACGGACCTAACGGAGGTGGTGCCGATGCGAAGCTACGCACTGCCGTTGGCGGCCGCCGTGCTGATCGTTGCCTTGGCCGGCGCCTCCCTGGCTGCGGCGATCACCGTCAAAGTGAACGCGAAGACGGTGCGCAACGATATTGCTCCGTTCACCAGGCATGACACGAGGTTTGTTCAGATCGAGCCCGTCTGCAAGGCTGTCGGCGCCGAGTACGAGTGGGATAAGGATGCCAAGCGCGTCACTATCTGCAAGGGCGACACCTGCACCTCTCTCAGTATCGGCGACGGGCCCAAGGACGCGTACGTGAAGAACAACCATCCGTGCGCCGCTTTCAAGGTGCTCGCCGGAAAACTGGGCGGGAGCGCAAGCTTCGACGAGAGCGCCCAGGTCATCAGCTTCACCGTCCAGTGAGCGCTCTCAGCGGCGCCGGACGCCATCCGCCGTATCACGGGCGACGGGTAACCGCCGCCCGCTGTCTTGTACCCCTCGACGCCCACGCGGGACACCGCGCGTCCCGGGGAAGGGGCCGGGCGAGCGCCGGCGTATCCAGTGTATGTGCGACCCGACCCGCAGATTCGGGCCGATTCGTGCTGCCCGGGTCAGGTTTCCTTTTGACCGGGCCGCGGGTAAGATATGACCACAGTGTCTAGCATGTAGTCGGAATCGGGAGGGGTGTAATGAGTCCTCACAGCCGAATCCTTGTACCCTCAGCCCTCATCTTGATCGCGCTGTCGTCAGCGGGCTGGGCGCTCCCCTGGCTGGACGTCACATACACACACGCAGGGACCCCTACGGGTCCCGTCACGTTGAACGATGGGGAGACCCTCGCTATCGGCCCCTATGAGCAGGATGGGC
>Ga0315282_10000585_pt1 | contig 71599 bp, 67 predicted proteins | sample YL17G07_20_MG_FD_203693 | JGI IMG/M metagenome (GOLD analysis project Ga0315282, IMG submission 203693) | Sediment microbial communities from Yellowstone Lake, YNP, Wyoming, USA - YL17G07_20 | ecosystem: Environmental > Aquatic > Freshwater > Lake > Sediment | place: USA: Wyoming | collected... | reverse complement strand
CATGGTATATTTTTCTCTTCTACTTTGTCTAGGATTCCGTATGGAGGATAGTGAGTTATGAGAATGCATTTTCTTGAGTCTACTTTCTGAAGAATTTTGGATAAGTCTTCATAGGCTTTTTCTTCATTCCACGCGTTGCATTCCTGAGATCTTTCTATATAGGTTCTTCCAGGAAATATTCCTGCTTTTTCTATTTCGTTCGGCTTCTCTATTTCTTCAACATTTTTTGGTCTTCCCTCGTAGCCAATTAAAAAATAATCTCCTATTTTTATGATTTTGTTGTGAATGTTTTGAAATTCAAGTTTTGGAACAAGAGATATGAATGTCTTTTTCAAATCAGAATTTCCAAGAATACCATAGATCTTTGTTTTTGATTTTAATTTTTTGAAAACCTCATTAATCTTTTGAAGTCGGTTTTTAATATCAGAATAATTGATTTGAGTATCAACCTTAAACCCTCTGGCAGTAGCCTCTCCGATTTTTCTTAACTCTTTCATGGCAATTAAGTCACCAGTAAATATTAAGAAATCATAATCTTCAAGCTTTAATTTCAACAATTTATTAACTATCTCTGTATTTCCGCCGAAATCTCCAGTAACAATGAATTTCATTTTTTGTCACTTTCCTGGAGGTTGAGTCTTTTCCAACAAAGTTCTCCAAACAATTCCATATATTCTCCAAGCTGTAGAATACATCTGCTTTGCTTTACCTATATCATCCTTCCATTCTAAATAATGTTCTCGAGCTTCCATAACTTTCTTTGCCAAGTCTGCTGCTTCAGACCCGTATTTTTCAAGGTAAAAGTTAATGAATTTTTCCTTCTCATCATAGATTTTGACATCTAACCCTGCTTCTATCTCACTTTTTTCCATTTTTAATAACAATCCTTCACTCAAAAGATATTTTGAAAACTCGTAAGATTCATGAAACAGAAGTTCAGGTTCTTTTGACCAATCATAGGTAAAAGGAATATGTTTCAATTGTTGCATGATTGTAAGTAGAACGAATCTTTTTTGATTAATTATTTCAGGTGATACTTCCACTTTTATGGGCAAGTCTTTTAAAACATCTTGGCCATATAAAATCTTCTCAGAACTTAGCCATCCTCTTAACACATAATCAGGAACCATGAACTTTTTGTCTTTATCTCTCATATCAAAAAGATTTAACCTAATTGTTAAAGTGACCTTGTCTTTTACAGGCTTATAGTAAGCGAATCTATATGGTTTGAGGTCTGCAACAACATTTATCTTATCTTCAAAGTTCTTTTTTATTTCATAAAATATTTTGCCAAGTGGCAAGAATAATTCATTGCTTTTGTTTGGCTTAGAAATTACATATAAATTCACGTTGGGGCATTGAACTGAGATATTTCCTGTTACATAGCTACCAGCAATAAATATGCTTTCAATATTATCTCCTAATTCATTCTTTATTCGTTCAACAAGAGAATTTATGGCTAAATCAACTGTTTCAAGGATTCCTTCTTTATGCATATACGAACCCATTAGAATTTTGATTTTTAAACTTATAAAATTCTCATTTAAATTAAAATTTAACAGGTTTAGCTTTTTTCCATATCGCTTCAAACCAATCAGTCAATGAATTTGCCAGATCCTTAGAATCGAAAAGCGTCATTATCCTGTCTTTTGGATCTAGAGGATTTTTTACAATTATCACAGCTCTTTCCTTATCTTGTACTGCTATACTGTAATCTTTTGATGGATAATACCTTATTGATGCTCCCATTTTTCTAAATTCTTTTAAAACATGGATGTTTTCTTTATCGCATTTTTGTGCAATGAATTTTATTTTTACACCTCTATCCATAGCCTTCTTCCAAGCTATTTTAACAGAAAATGGAAGTTCCTCTCCTACAGAAAAAATTGACATTTCTTTCTTGGCTTTTTCATACATATCTGTTGCAATTTTGAACATGTTATCGGAACCATGTGTTACTGTTACAGCCTCTTTAATCTCTTTTGTTATCAAAGGCTTTCTTATATTCTTTAAAGATTCAATAGTAGTTTTTTCGATGCTCTGCAGCGTGTTTATTTTCTCGTTTAATAGGCCCTTTACAGCTATTTCAGGTTCTATTGCTTGGAATACCATTGGTTTTTCTGAAGTAATCGAGACAAACCCCTTTTTGGATAAGGATTTCAAAGCATCAAATACTCTAGTTGGAGGAACTCCAGACTTATCTGCTACTGTTCTACCTGCCATCGGTCCGTATGTAAGCAAGGCTAGATAACTCTTTGCTTCGTAATCCGTCAGTCCAATCCTTCTCAAAAACTCTGTTTCCATTAATCATTATTAGTTATTAGTAACTTATAAAGGTTACTATTTCTATGTTACTATTTAGTGGTAACATATGTGGATAAAGAGGCTTTCAAGGAGAATAACATTGCTAACTGAATGGATGATGGATACCGGATACGAAAGAATTCCAGACAGGTTTGGAGAGCAATTCTCAGTCAGAAAGCTCAAGTCGGAGAATAAAGGAGGAATGGCAGACGTTTTCTGGGACGATGAGGAAACCAAGGAAAAAGCATTGATAATATCCAGAGAATATGACAAAGACAAGAATTTCCTTAGAAACATTGCCAAAAAATCTTATGGCTTTTGCGATTCTTTAATATCAACGTCATATGAAATAGCTAAGTTTGACCTATCGAAAGACAGCAATGAAAAACTTCTTTCATATTTCAAAGATTATATAGACAAATTCAAAGACCTTATGGTCGCAGTCTACATCACGTTTCCTACTGAGTTGTTTCTGACAGAAAGAGTATTACAGGATCTAAGAATTGAGTTCAAAGATGAACTGGAATCTAAAATACAGCAGTATTTCAGTGTTTTGACTACCATGCCAAAAGAGTCTGACATGTTTCTTGAGCAGAAAGAGTTGCTTGATATCGCAATCTCACTTAAATCAAATCCATCGCAAATAGCAGAAAAGATAAAAAGGCATTCTAATCTTTTTGGGTGGATGGGTGTTGAGGATAATTCTCTCTTAGGAGGTCCGTGGACTCGAGAGTATTTCCTTAAAGAATTAAGAGAGATTGAGAACCCTGAAGAAAGACTAAGAGCTCTGCTAGAAAACAGGAGAAGAGAAATAGAAAACTACGAAAAAGCCTTTAGTTATGTGTTTAATTATAAAGAAGACATAACTAAGAACTTCATATTGAAAATTCATAGAATTTTAACTCGTAATGCTCTGCCTGAAGATAGATCAGGAAAATTTAGAAAAGTTCAGGTTATAATAACAGGTGTTGAGATAATTCCTCCTAAACCTGAAGTTGTGGAAAAGGATATTGAGCAATTAATTAAATGGTATAACAAATACAAGAGAAAATATCATCCAGTAATCTTAGCACCTTACTTTCATGCAGCATTTGAAGGCGTACATCCTTTCGTAGATTTTAACGGAAGAACCGGAAGACTGTTGTTAAATTTCATTTTAATGAAAAATGGTTATCCAATAATAGATGTAAAATATAAAGATAGGTTAAAATATTACGATGCTTTACAGGATGCACAGAAAAACAATCTCAAATCTTTTGTAAATCTTGTTGCCAAATACATAAAAGAAGAGTTAATCAGGGTAAAGTAATTCTTTAATCAATAATAACCAACGCTCATCAACACCCCGCCAATGCTCGTCAATGCATCGATAATTTAGTTTGAATAACTAAACAGTTATACTTCAATTGTCTTTTTAAGCATTCTAAGGAATTTTGGATTGTCGTTGGCTATCCAGATTATTATTCCATCTTTTATCACTATCTTTCCAGAATCCTCTACATATTTCAGAACAAGATTGAAAGTCTGATAAGTTATCTCTTTTAGCAAAGCCATTTTCAACTGTCTTTTTGATGGATGTTCTTCTGCATTCTTTATGGCTTTCTCTACCATTGAGATTGTATTCAATCTTAGATATTGTAAAGTTTGTTTCATAATCAACGTTTTATAATGAAAATTTATACTGGTATTGCTATTTTATGCTCTGCTTCCTTTGATTTAAGCTTCTCCAAATAGCTAAATGACAAATCTATGGCTGTTTTCATCAAAACCTTAACTCTTGGATTTTCTCTGTTTAATTGGTACATTTCCGCGTTTCCCAAAGTTCTTGTTTTTACGATTATCTCTTTTTTTACAAGCTCTTTCCATATCTTTTCTATGGTTATCCTGGATATTCCTATTTCATCCGCTACCTGAGTTTTCGAATAGTCAAAAGTAGGGTAAGTTAGAAAGAAGTCTAGCACTTTTATGAACGGGCTTTCTCCAAATGTTTCTATGAACAATGATTTTTGGTTTGCCATGTAAATCTATAGAGTTTTAGACTATTTAAATGTTATACATATAATGTATATTAAATATACATATAATTTAAATACAACCTGTGACAATAATTATTATGCCTATAGATCTTAAGAAGAAACTTTCTGATGAAGAATTGGGAGCAGTGCTGTTGCATAAATTCATAATAAGGGGTGCATGGCAGGAATATCACATATATGAAAGTGATGTTCCGAAGGGATTTCCTCCGCATATAAGAAATGATATAATGAAAATTGCAAAGGAATTAAAAAGAAAAGGTTTGTTAATAGTTTTTCCGCACGGCAAGGAGCATGTTTGGATCTTAAATAAAGACAAATCAGACGAGATTATTAATAAAGTTAAAAAATTCTATCCAGAAGAGTATAGCTGATCAATACTCGTCGATACCCTGCCAATACTCATCAATGCATCGATGAATTCAATTTAAGACCGTTAACTTTAGATAACAGTTTTTAACGAAGGTGTATGTAGATATGCTATAATGATATGGTTCAAACACCATAAAAAAAAAGGTTACTTATATGGTAACCTTTTTATACTATGAAAACATACAATAAAATATGGTAAATGTGCAGTTGCAAACGTATGCAATATTATGGAACAAGTTTGGAAACAGGCAATTCTCTACAAAGGAGATAAGGTTCTTAGACTTGTTCATGTCAAAAAGCATGAAGAAAAAGACTTTGTTTGAATTGTCCGAAAAGAGCTGGATGAAAAGGGAAAGCAGGGGAAGCTATAGATGCATTGATCCTAAGGTTGTTTTTGAAGGATTTTTCAAGCCAAGAGTCATGGTTTTATTAAAGAATGTCAAAATGAAGTGGTGCTTCTATGGCTTGAATGCCTTGGAAGTTTATGCAGACTTTTCAGTGGAGCACAGGAGCTGGTTGTCAAGCCCGTTCTACATAAAAATATTTAAAAAGGATTTGAAAAAATGGTTGTTGTTATTTAAAAAACATGATATACCTACTTACATTAATGAGTCAAAGGCAGAATTTGGTGAGTATGTTATTTTAATGCCATCAGATGAGTTTAAATCTAAGACCGTTAACAATTATCCGATTGAGCCATTGGAGAATGTTATTAGATTTGCAGAACAGAGAAAATTCGAATTTGCCTATGAATTGAAATATTTGGGTGAAAAATATGGAATTCGAGCTTAGAGAAAAAGAAGTTTTTAGAATATTGGAGAAATTGAAACACGTTGAAAAGATTGTTTTGATAGGAGGTTATGCCCTGAATTCATATGTAGAATTCCCAAGATTTTCAATAGATTGTGATTTGATAGTCTATAATGAAAAAGAGATTATAGAGATTCTAAAGAAAGAAGGTTACAAGACGATAGAGCATAGAAATGATTTTACAAGATTTGAAAAGAAAGTTGACGCTGTAAAAGTAGGAATTGATATTCTGATAAAGAAATTGATAGACAGACAAAGTGGAATAACATTCGATTTATCTGGCATATCAAAAGATTCTACAATAAGAGAGTTGCCGTCAAGATCTGACGCCAAACTTAAGATAAAATTCAGGATAGCAGATCCGGAAATGCTTTTTGTACTAAAATTTGCATCTATGAGAGATCAGGATATCAGGGATATATTCATTCTTTCGACATATGATTTGAATAGAGATAAAATAAAAGAACTTGTCAAAAAATACTTTTCAGATGAATTGCTGGAAAGCAGGATTAAAAAACTAAAAGGATCGATCGAGAGCAAGAATTTTATAGATTCGTTACAAGGAGTGTATGGCAAGCTTCCAGAAGAGTTTATAGCTAGGAATAAAAAAAGATTACTATCATTTGTTTTAATTTGATAAAAACAATCACAACCAACGCTCATCAATAACAATCAAAGCTAATCCCACATAATTTTAAATACCTTCTCAAGAAACTATTTTTAGTGAGAAAAATGAAAGGTGAAGCTCTTTGGAGTGAATGCCTTCACACAACGAAGGCAAGATTTGATTAGCTTTACCTCTAGAATTGACAAAAAAGGAAGAGCTCTAATTTCTGCACGAATAAGAAAAATCTTATTGCTAAAATATGGTTCTAGGGTTTTTGTCAAGCTAAATAATTCTAGTTTCACTTCTAAAGTTGACGAAAGAGGAAGATTTTCCATTCCTCTGAAAATAAGAAGAAAGTCGTCATCCATAGAAGGCAGAGTGAGTAGATTTTTATGAAAAGTATAGGAATTCTAGGTGGAATGGGTCCAGAAGCAACTGCTGAACTTTATTTAAGGTTGATACAATCATTTCAAGCAAGAGGTGCTGTTTATGATGAAGATTTTCCTTCTATTTATATTTACAATCTTCCAGTTCCTGACATTGCTGAAAAAGAAAATGATATTTTAAGTTTACTAATAGATGGCTTGGAAAAATTACAGAAAATGGGTTCAGAAGTTTTAGCAATTTCCTGCAATACAGCTACTTGCATAATCGACAAGTATGAAAATATACCTGGATTTGTAAGTATAGTTAAAGAAGTTGTTAAAAAAATTAAAGAAAATGATTACAGGAAAGTAGGTTTGCTGAGTACTAAATTAACGTTAAAGACCGAAAGATATCAATCCTTACTAAAAAATGAAGGAATAGATTTTGTTTTGCCAACAGAAAATGAGAGAGATGAAATAACTAAAATAATTTTGAATATTTTATCTGGAAAGAAACTTCCTACAGATGTATTGTCTCTAGAAAGAATAGCAAATAGAATGATTAGAGAAGGAGCAGAAGCCATAGTTCTTGGATGTACAGAACTTCCTTTGATTTTCAAAAATTCTAACATAATATCAATTGATACGCTTCAGATACTTGCTGAAGCGATAGTGAGAGATTCTATTTAATCAATTCTCATCAACGCTCATCAATGAACATCAATACGCAACAATACAAATAAATGTCAATGAACATCAATGATTTGATAGAGTCATAGAAAATCGGTTTTTATTAGCTACAACGTCAAGTTTTACATGGCGTGAATATGAATAGCAGCGTTCCAGAGAAATCATTTGATTTCTGAAAAGTATAAATATTTAAATAAAGATTTAATTATGTTGGTTCTATGGATGAAAACTTTAGTGAAGGAGAATTAAAAGATAAAATAATTAAAACCGTAAAAACCGATGACATAAAGTTTATTTCCTTGCAGTTTGTCGACATACTTGGAAATGCAAAAAATTGCGAAGTAACAGCAAAAAAATTAGAAGATGTTTTAACAGATGGTTTATGGTTCGACGGATCTTCTGTGGAAGGTTTTGTAAGAATACATGAAAGCGATATGCTACTTAAACCTGATTTAAAGACATTTACAAAAATTCCATGGTCTGATAAAAAGGTAGCTAGAATAATATGCGACGTATACACGGTTGATGAAAAACCTTTTGAGGGTGATCCTAGGAGTAATCTAAAACGTGTAGTAAATAAAGCAAAAGAAATGGGTTTTGAATTTAAAGTTGGCCCAGAATTAGAATTTTTCTTGTTTAAAATAAATGATGGGCCTGTTCCGATTCACGAGCCTCATGATCAAGCTGGTTATTGGGACTTAAATCCTTTAGATTTGGCAGTTGATGTTAAAAGAGAGGTCATAGAAAATCTAGATGCAATAGGGTTAGGAGTAGAGAGAGGACACCACGAGGTTGCACCTGGACAACATGAGATAGGATTTAGATTTGGCGACCCCATAAGTATGGCAGATAATGTTTTGATATATAAAAACACTGTTAAAGTAATTGCAAAAAAGTATGGTTTGTTTGCATCATTTATGCCAAAACCGGTCTTTGGAATAAATGGATCAGGGATGCATACGCATCAAAGCTTATGGATGAATGGAGAAAATGCATTCTATGATGCTGAGGATGAATACAAACTATCTAAAATTGCTTATGGATTTATAGCAGGCCAATTGAGTAATGCAAAAGCATTAGCTGGTGTTGTTGCACCTACTGTTAATTCTTATAAAAGACTTGTTCCCGGTTACGAAGCTCCTGTTTATATTTGTTGGGCTAGAATTAACCGATCTGCTTTAATAAGAGTACCAAAATTTATAGAGGGTAAAGAACAAGCTTGTAGAATAGAACTCAGATGCCCAGATTCTTCTTGTAATCCTTATCTTGCTTTTGCTGCTATGCTTCAAACAGGTCTTGAAGGTATTAAAAACAAAACGGTTCCACCAAAACCTATAGAAGAGAATGTTTATCATTTTGACGATAAGAAATTAGAGGAGTTTTACATAAAAACTTTGCCAGCATCACTTGGAGAAGCAATAGAAGAATTAAGCAAAAATAACGTAATAAGAGAAGCTCTTGGAAATTATATTTTTACCAAACTAATTGAAGCACAAAGAAATCAATGGAACTCTTACAGGACTCAAGTAACAAACTGGGAGATTAAAAAATATTTTCCTATTCTCTAAATAAGTTTATTTTAAATTTTCATTTTTTTGAAGGCATAAGATCCGATTGAAATCATTATTATGGAAAATATGGTTATTATTGCAAAATCAAATGCAACATTAAAATTGGAAACTCCAACTAGAATTCCTCTAATACCGTCTACGGCATACGTAATGGGATTGATAAACACGAGTGGGGCTAACCAAGGTGGCAAGTTGCTTATCGGAAAAAGTGCTCCTGAAAGAAAGAACAGTGGAAATATTAGAAAACTACCAATCAATTGAAAACCCTCAGGACTTTCCATTTGAGAGCCTATTATCAGGCCTATGCTAACCATTCCAGCTGTCGTTACAAGCAAAAATGCTAATGAGGTGATAATGGAAATAATGTTAAAGTTAAGTCCTGTCATTATTCCGCTTGACACAAAAATATAACCAATTGTCAATAAGATAACAATTTGGATAAGTGTATCTGTAGATCCTCCGATTATTTTTCCAACGAAAACTGATGTTCTTGATATGGGTGCTACCAAAACTTCCTTAAGAAAATCTATCTTTTTATCCCAAACAATGTAAACCCCAAAGAAAACTGAAGAAAATAGAACTGTTTGAATTAAGACCCCAGGAAAAATGAAAGTCTGGTAATTTATTCCGCTAAACGAGACGGCAGATCCTATTCCACCTCCAATTATTAGAAGCCATAGTATTGGATTGATTATTGAAGAAACTATTCTAGACCTTTCTCTTAAGAAAACTTTGAATTCTCTGTACCAGAGTGCATAAATTCCTTTTAATTCGCTCATCTATTCGACCTCACATGCATTGCTCTCTCAGCCCATCCACCTTCGGGTGAGTCTTCCCTTATTGCTCTGCCGGTATAATGCAGGAAGACATCGTCCAATGTTGGCGAACGGATTTCAACAGATTCCACCTTTCCTACAACTTTCAAAATTTCTTGCAAGTGTTTGTTAGCATCTTTAACTGTTAAGCAGACTTCACCATTACATCTGTCAACTTTCTTCACATATTTCAATTTATTTAACATTTCAATATTCAGATTCTTCGCTTTCAATCGGATTATATCTCCGCCCAAATCTTTTTTTAGTTTTTTTGGAGTACCTAAAACAACAATTTTCCCGTGGTCTATTATTGCTAATCTGTCACAAAGCTTATCAGCTTCATCCATGTAATGAGTTGTAATTATGATAGTGATTTTCTCATCCCTTGCCAATTTTTCTATGTAGTTCCAAATATGATCTCTCGATTGAGGGTCCAAACCCAGAGTAGGTTCATCTAAAAATAAAATCTTTGGATGATGCATAAGTCCTCTTGCTAACTCTAATCTTCTTCTCATCCCACCAGAATATTTTTTTACTAAATCATTTTTTCTGTCAGTAAGGTCTACCAGCTCAAGAACCTCTTTTATTCTTCTTTCTTGCAAATCATTTGGCATATCGTAAAGCAATCCATGAAGCTTCAAGTTTTCATATCCGGTAAGTATGTCATCCGAGCTTGGATCTTGGAAAACTATTCCTATGCTTTTCCTAACCTTATCTGGCTGTTTGATGATATCGAAATTATTTACTTTTGCAGTTCCAGATGTTGGCTGCTTTAGAGTGGTAAACATAAGAAGAGTGGTAGTTTTCCCAGCTCCGTTGGGACCGAGTAACCCGAATATCTCACCTTCATTTATTTTAAGATTAAGATTATCTACAGCAGTTATTTCTTTATACTTTTTTGTTAAGTTTTTTGTTTCTATAATGTGCATGGTATTCGATCCTTAGTTATCGCTTCAATATGATTTTGTTTGTCATTCCATATTGTTGTTTCATTATTAAATTTTTCTTTTCTAGGTTTTTTATAATCCTATGTATCTTTACTCTCGAAAAGCCTGTAGTTTTGACTATTTCACTCTGTGTGAGCGTTCCTCCATATTTTTCAATCTCACTTAGAACTTTCTTCTCTTCCGGAAGTAAAAAGACATCCAAAATTGCTTTTTTGGTAGTCTTTATTTCTTTTTCTCTTACTAAGTTCCAGATAGTAAAGCCTGCTAATAAAGAGATAATACCCATAATCAAAAATGTTATGGAAAATGGAGAAAATAATAATGAAGAAGGACTTGCAATAATAAAACTTCTAGGAGGCATAGAAACATTAGTTATATTTGAAATGTTTTCTTCTCTTAACTCGCGTGAAAAGACAGGAGTAGGAAAAATCTCTCCTTCCCTTCTAATTCCCATCACAGTTTCTGTCTGCCAAAAAATAGAATAAATCTGCATTAAATAAAGTATTAAGGAGTAGCCTCCGAATAAAAAGCATAAAATCATTATTACAACATATTTTCTATATACTTTTTCCATCGTTTCACCTTGTTACATGTTTCAGGTTGTTTCAAGGTAGTTTAATATGTTATTTCGGCCTTTATATGTCTTACGAATGAGGTGAAAGCTTTAAATAATTTATTTGATAAGTAAAATGCTAGGTGAATATGACTATGAAAGATCGAACAAAATACATCTTGATAGGAATCATTATAGGTATTATAATCGGAATTGGGATATCTTATCTATTGATGACTTTCAGAGTTTTCCGACCTTTTGGTTTCGGCAATTTTTCCAGACCTTTTAATAGGAGTTCATAGTATGAACGAAACAGCAATCAAATTAAAAGATGTAGGAAAAGTTTATCAAATGGATGAAGTTAAAGTCCAAGCTTTAAAAAATGTAGATTTAGAAATAAATAAAAATGAGTTTGTGGCAATAATGGGTCCAAGCGGTTCTGGTAAATCAACACTGTTACACATGATAGGATGCTTGGATAGACCTTCTTATGGAAAAGTATTCCTGAATGGAGTTGACATTTCCAAACTTAATGATTCTGAATTAGCAAGATTAAGGGGACGAGAAATAGGCTTTGTTTTTCAAACCTTTAATTTATACCCAACTTTGACTGCTTTAGAGAATGTTGAACTACCGATGATGATAATAGAGAAAAATAAAAAAGAAAGGAAGCAAAGAGCATTGGAATTATTAAAAATCGTTGGAATGGAGGGAAGGGCAGAACACTTACCATCGCAATTATCAGGGGGAGAAAGGCAAAGAATTGCAATAGCAAGAGCCCTAGCAAACGATCCTCAAATAATTCTTGCAGACGAGCCAACTGGTAATTTAGATTCAATATCAGGAACTGAAATTATGAAAACCCTTGTAAAACTTAATGAAAGTGGAAAAACCGTTGTTGTCATAACTCATGATCAAACCATTGCTTCACATGCTAAAAAAATAGTGAAGATAAAAGATGGTGAAATAATAAGGAGTGATAAAAAATGAAAAAAATATTGTATTTGCTTATCTTGATAAGCATTTTATCGAGTTCAGCTTTGGCGCAAACAAATGTTTTTAACACTACATCAGGTACTGTTTATACAGATATGGCTTACTTACGAGCCACTTTTGTAAATCAAGATCCTTCACCAGCTGATCCTGGAGCTTATGTAAATCTTCTGTTTAAAATTGAAAACAGGGGAACCAAAAGTGCAGAAAATGCAACTTTAGAATTAATACCTGAATATCCTTTCTCATTGGATCCTGGTGTAAGTGCTGTGACAAACCTCGGCACTATAAATGGACTACAGAGTGGGGAAAATGCATTCTTGGTAAAGTACAAACTGAAAGTAGATGAGAATGCTGTAAACGGAGATAATGAAATAAAATTGAAATATTATGCTGGGGATGGTTCAGTTTATAAGATAGCTACATATAACGTGTCGGTATCAAATCCACGCACAGATTTTGATGTGATTGCTCAAGATTCAACAACATTAGCAATAGCAAATATAGGGGCAAACACTGCATATTCTGTGGTTGTAAAAATTCCTAAACAGGAGAATTTTGTAGTAAGCGGAGCTTCTGCTAGCATAATAGGTAACTTGGATGCTGGAGACTATACGCTTACAACTTTCGAGATAAGCTCAACAGACACTGCTAATGTCTCTAGTATGAGGGGAATGCCAACTGAAACTACCAATACTTCTATGAACAGAGAAAGAAATCTTACAGTTGAAATCTCTTATACAGACCTGCTTGGCATAAGAAGGACAGTTCAAAAAGAAGTTTCTTTTGGTTTTGCGAGTGGATCAGCAACATCAATATCAACAATTCAAGCAAATCAATCTTCAACATCAATAATAGGAAATAGTGGACTTACTTACATAGCAATAGGCATAGTTGGAATAGTTGTTGTAGTGGCATTTCTCAAAATTAGAAAGAGGAAGAAGAAATGAAGTTTAATGATATAGTAAGATTCTCTCTAAGCAGCCTAATGCATAGAAGATTGAGAAGTTGGCTGACAATTTTAGGAATAATCATTGGTGTAGCTGCAGTCGTATCAATAATATCAATAGGCAGTGGCACACAGCAAATGATTACATCACAATTAGGCGGTTTGGGCGCAGACATTATTACTATTTCTTCTGGCTCTAACAGAGCTTTTGCCATCATGGGAGGACCTGGAGGAGATTTTGAAAGAAGTCAAACTGCAACTTCATCTGAAAACCAGAATCTTACCACCAAAGATATTCAAGTCATAAAATCAGTTTCAGGAGTCAAGTATGTAGATGGTATTGTTTCCGGAAGAGCTGATGTTACTTATTTATCACAAACTGCTTCTGTATCTATACAAGGAGTTGATCCTTTAGCTTGGAAAGAAATGACGACATCTGAGTTAGACTCTGGAAGATTTTTAACTTCAGGTGATTCAAATGCTATCGTTATTGGTTATGGGATTGCAAATAATATGTTTAAACAACAGTTACTGATAAACACAAAATTAAATGTAGGAGGAAAATCGTTTAAAATTGTTGGTATATTAAAACAATCTGGTAGTTTTGGTGGTGGAGGTGGAAGTGATAACACAATCTACATGCCAATAAGTGCTGCAAGAACTATCATTACTGATGTTGTTGCGAATCAATTCTCATCCATACAAGTTAAGGTAACAGATTCGAACTCGGTTAATGAGACTTCAAATGCCATCGAACAAAAACTGTTAATTGAGAGGCATGTTACCGAAAGCACAAAAGACTTTTCTATTACATCTGCTCAATCAATGCAGTCAACGATTTCAACTGTTACGGATACTTTAAATTTATTTCTTACAGGCATAGCTGCAATATCTCTTTTGGTGGGTGCCATAGGAATAGCGAATACAATGTTCATGTCTGTTATGGAGAGAACAAGACAGATTGGGGTCTTGAAAGCATTGGGAACTACAAACGTTGAGGTTATGAAATTGTTTGTGACAGAATCTACAATAATGGGCTTTATAGGAGGATTAATAGGTATTTTTTCAGGTTTTATTGGTTCAGGTATAATTTCTGAATTAGGGGTTAGAATGATGGGAGCTGGAATGAGAGGAGGTACTTCAATTACAGTTATTACGCCTGAGTTAGTTTTGCTTTCATTGGGATTTTCTGTTCTTATCGGTGCATTATCAGGTTTGTTGCCTGCAAGAAGGGCAGCTGGTTTACAACCCGTAGAAGCGCTCAGGTATGAATAAAAAATAAAATAATAGATTTATAAAATTTTGTTTCTTAAGATTGATTAAATTACTAATAATTAAACTAAAGATTTAAACGTACTTAATCAAAATCTCAAAAGCGATGGTGGCCGAGCCTGAAAAGCCTAGAATAATTGTCGAATGTAATGCCCTTTTTCCATTATAGTTTCTTTGCCATCTAATATAACGTTAGATTTTAATATTATCCAATCTATATGGCTTTTCAATGTATCTATTGTAGGCCAATCAGCCTCGATTCTATCATCAGGAGGAGCTCCAAAAGCCCCGTGAACGTTAGCCTTTTCTACTAAAAGAATTTTGTCCTTGGATTTAATTTCCTTTCTCATAAGGCCTAGATTTGTTGGAAGACTTATTTCACCCACTCTGTCACCGTCCTCATATCTTCCTACGTATTCTATTAAATCTTTTCTGAGTTTTTCATCACAGCATTTTATTTTATCCTTTCTTAATCTTCCCTTCTCGATTTCGAATCTAACAGGTGAAGGAAGATAACCGTATCTTGCATCAAAAGTGTCACCAAATAGATTAGTGTAGACCGTGCCATTCACTTCCTCAGGTGTAGTCCCTAATTCGCCGTCAGGCAATTCGAAAAAATCTGCCTCTTTATCTGCAATACCTGAATCTTTTACCCATTTATACTTTGGATTAAGTTTAACATTCAAGCTTGTTCCTTGCTCATTGCTGATGTGAATCTCTTTGGCTATTGAAACAACATCGTATAGCCTGTCAGTGAATCTTTTAACTTCTTTATAATCGACGCTCATTCCTTCTATAAATGCTTGTTCATTTAAGCCTGACATTTGAGCATATCTCCTTCTCTTATCCTTTGTAGCTATCTCTTCAACCTTACTATTCAACTCAATAGGGAAAGTTCCTGAATCTATCCAGAAAGCTGCATTCGAGAGTTTGAGGCTTTTGAGCATAGTGCTTGGTAATTGCACATTGTCAGGCTTTTTCTGACCGCTCAAGAAGTCTTTTGGAAAATAATCTTCTATAATATATTTTTCTACCACACCGCTTGTTCCTACAGCCTTTTTTGCCTCTCTCTCAATTGAATATGCAATGTTAGATTGAGCCTTGTCAGTGGCAATAAATATTCTCTCACTTGGTTCTATGTGCATGCACGTGTATACAGCATTCTTTGCTGCCATTTTCAAACTATTCATGTTACCACTATTTAATAGTTAATATATCAAGCTTAAAAGGTTACGAATTGATAAACTCAATAAGTAAGCAATTTTGGTATGGTAAATCAAGTTTAAAAACATTTATCTATATCTTTTGCGTTTGAACTTTTTATGTGTAAATCCTCTGTTAAATCTGCCCCTACCGCCAAATCTGCTTCTGCTTCCAAATCCGCCACTAAATCTTTCTCGTCTATTCCATTTAGGAATTATTGCACTTCTGACTGAAATTTCATCCGGGCTAACTGCGAGAACTTCACCATTAAGATACTTTTGCTTTTCTATTTTAACTTTTACAAAATTTTCAATTCTTAACAAATCTGGTATTTCTTCTGGAGTTGTAAATGTTATTGATTTTCCAGAGGCTCCTGCTCTGGCTGTTCTGCCTATCCTGTGAATATAGGTTTCAATATCATTAGGCATATCATAATTTATGACATGAGAAATATTCTTTATGTCTATACCCCTTGCAGCCACGTCAGTAGCAATCAAATATATTATTCTTCTATTTTTGAAATCTGCCAAAACTTTCTCCCTTTGATTCTGACTTAAGTCGCCGTGAATGACTCCGATGTTGTAGAACCTGCTTAACTCTCTATGCAGTCTATCGGACTTGATTTTTGTCGAGCAGAATATCAATGCTAATTCAGGCTTTTCGTGATTCAGTATATAATCAAGGCAACGCTGTTTCTCACTTTCCTTTACTATGTATGCTAATTGTTTTATTGCTTTTACAGAAGGTTTTTCTTTGTTGAGTTCTATGAGAATAGGATTTTTCATATAATTGCTGATTATTCTTTTTATTTCATCCGAAAATGTGGAAGAAAATAAAAGAGTCTGCCTTTCTTTTGGTATGTATCTTAAGATGAATTTTATATCGTCTATGAAACCCATATCAAGCATTCTGTCAGCTTCATCTAAAACCAAAGTGCTTACATGTCTTAAATCGATATTGTTTCTTCTAATATGATCCATTAGTCTGCCAGGCGTAGCAACAACTACATTAACTTGGCTGAGTGCTCTGGTTTGCATGTCTATTGATTTGCCACCATAGACTGCCAAAGCCCTTGCTTTCATGTACTTTCCTACTTTCTGGATTTCTCTACAAACTTGTTCTGCTAGCTCTCTTGTCGGAGTAAGAATCAGAGCCTGTATGTTCTTTGGATATTTTATTTTTTCCACTATAGGAATTGCAAAAGCCAAGGTCTTGCCAGAGCCTGACTCTGCCTTTCCTATCACGTCCTTTCCTTCCATTATTAGTGGAATCGTTGACTCTTGTATAGGGAACGCCTCTTGGAATCTCATTTCTTCCAGAGCTTTTGCTACTTCATTGCTTATCTTCATCTCACTAAATTTCATTAAAATCACCAGAACAAGATTAACATCAAGTTCTAAGTACTAATTAAATAGAGTTTTCAAGGTTTAAAAGTTTAACCACTTTGAGTGGTGCTGATTCTTTATGATATTTATTTACAAAAATTTCATATGAAACTTGATATAATTATCGATAAGCAAATAACTTTTCTTGTCTTTATTCTTGCAGTGATTGGTCTAGTGGGAATCTATTTTGCAGTAATGAACATCAAGCCAATCGAATTAAAGATAGAATCTATTGAAGATTCTATGAACGGCAGACTTGTTAAGATCAGCGGAAGAATAGACAACATAAAAAAAAGTAGAACTGGTAACTTTTATTGGACTGTTAATGATGGTAGTAACATAACCGTACCAATACTAGACAATAAATTCAAAAGTCTTGATGTAAAAAGCGGTGACATGATAGAAATTGTTGGTTTAGTTACGGAGTACAATGGAGAGCTGGAAGTAATGCCAAAAGAAATATATGCAAGGTGATTTTATTTTTGACATTCTATTTTTCATTCTGATTGGCGTTGCTCTTGGTTTTATATCAGGTTTCATACCTGGATTTAACTCTAACAACCTCTCTTTGCTGCTTATAACTTATGGGCTGATATCGCAGAACTACTATCTTGCTGTTACTATCATAGCAATTGAGATATCCTTTTCATTTTCTGCATTTTTATCACCAATGATATTTAGCATTGGTAACGAAGCTACTTCTCTGGCAATTGACAATTCTGGTTTAACAGAAGAATCGTTCAAGCGAAACATAAACATGGTAGTAAGCGGTGGCCTTGTCGGGATACTTATTTCACTGCCTCTTCTATTCTTTGCAGAAAAAATATATCCTGTAGTTTACAACGGTTTAAAACCGTTTGTAGGTTGGATATTGCTATTTTTATGTGTTTATATGGTGTGGATTGAGAGGGGTTGGAAGAAAAAGATTTTTGCAACGACTGTATTTTGTTTGTCTGGCTTGGTTGGACTGTTAGTTAGAAACAGTGGTCTTGTTTCCTCAGATTATTTGCTGGTGCCAATATTCATAGGCCTTTACGGATTCAGCTCATTGATTTCAAAAAAATATAAAAAGATCGATTCAACGCAAGATATTACATTGATAGAAAAAGCTAGAATCACTACAATCGCGTTCATAACAACTATCTTTGCAAGTCTAATATCTGGAATGAAACGTGGTCAGACTTCTGCACTAGCTTTACATATAGGTAGAATATTCAAACGTGAAGAGGTGTTGTTCATTTTGTCATTAATTTCCCTTGCATTCGTAACATTATCAATTTTTGTGCTAGACTCAACAGGAAAAGTTAGAAGTACTTTGGCATACAATATACAAGATGTTATGGGAGAACTTTATTTTTCACAAACGCTTCTTTTTGCTGGGGTTGTGGCTGTTTCAGCATGCGTATCTGTCTGTATATTAATTATCCTCGCCAAACCTATGGGAAGAATATTGTCAAGAATAAATGAAAAATATCTTAAGATTTTTGGCTTTTGTGTAGGTGCTGTTTTGATAATAAATTTCACAGGCGTTTATGGCATATTGCTGGCATTCACTGCAACATGCATAGGTATACTGTCATCACATTTAGGCGTACGTTCCACTCATTTAATGGGTGTTTTGTTATTACCATCAATAGTTGCAATGATTCTATGAAATTTAAACTAATCGCCCTAGTTTCTATAATCGGGTTAATACTATTAATATTATTCAACCAAGGATATTTTTCAGTTGTAAAGTGTGAAGAAGGCACTATCACACCAGTTTTCTCACCTTCCGATTCTGAAGAATTATTTGACTTGATTAGAAATGCAAGATATGAAATTAAGCTAGAGGTTTACGAATTTTCTTACAAACCTTTAGCCGATGCCTTGATTGAAGCAAGAAGACATAACGTTTCTGTAAAAGTTATACTCGAGCCATCAGTTTATCAAAACAGTTATATGTTCAACTATCTTCTTAACAATGGGATAGATGTGAGTTGGGCACCAACAAAATTTCATAATACGCACTCGAAATTCATGATAGTTGATGACAAAGTTGTTTTTGTTGGGTCAATGAACTGGAGTGAGAGCTCCTTGAAGAGTAATCGCGAGGCTTCTGTAATAATTTATTCAAAAGAAATATCCAGTAAGTTTGAAAGAATTTTTGATATGGATTTTAGTTAATTGAATTATCTATTTTCTGTTTCAGAAGCCCACTCCCTAACCTTTTCTATGGCATCTAAATTAACAGATAAAGAATCTATTCCTGCTTTTACCAAGAATTCAACAGCATCTTTTCTATTGCTTGGCAATTCTCCGCATATAGAAGATTCAACCTTATATTTTTTGCAGACTTCAATAACATGCTTGAACAAAAATTGCATGGCAGGATGCATTTCATCAAAAAGTTTTATTAATGTCTCATTGTTTCTGTCCAAGCCTAGAGTCGTCTGGGTCAAGTCATTTGAACCAAAGGATGCAAAAGCTATTCCCTCCTTGCAAAAATCTTCTATTGTCAAAGCACATGCAGGAACCTCGACCATTATTCCAAACTTGTCTGTTACTCCAATTTCTCTTGCAATTTCCTTTGCTTTTCTTAGCTCAGAAACATTGATGATAAAAGGCAATTCCCAAACAACATTATCAAGTTTTTGTTCATGTAATTGTTTTAATGCCTTTAGTTCGGCTTTTAAGATTTCAGGTTCATCTAGACTTCTTCTTATTCCATGCCAACCAAGCATTGGGTTATCTTCTTTTGGTTCTTTATCCCCGCCTTTCATTCCTCTAAACTCGTCTGTTCTTGCATCCAAAGACCTAACCCATACTGGTTTTGGATAAAAAGCTTTTGCAACTTTCCCAACACTTTCAAAAATTATTTTTGTTAGCTCCTCTTGCTTACCTTGTCTTATATACTCGATGGGATGCATGCCAGCTTTTGTAAGCATGTGTTCCAATCTCAGCAAGCCAACCCCATCAGCATGCTTTGCTTTTTCAGCAGTTTCTGGAAAAGCTAGATTAACCTTAATTTGAACTTTTGTTTTTATTTCAAATTCTTCTTCCTTTTTTTCTTTTATTTCAATTTTACCTTCAAAAACTTTTCCATGAGTGGCGTCAACTGTAATTATCATACCTTCTTTCAGAACTTCAGTAGCCTTTTGGGTTCCAACAATACATGGTATCCCTAATTCACGACTTACTATTGAGGCATGGCATGTTGTTCCACCAGCATTAGTAACAATAGCAGCTGATTTTTCCATTGCCACGACAAAGTCAGGATTTGTCATTTCAGTTACAAGAACATCTCCTTTTTCAATTTTCCATATTTCATTGACGTCACGAATGATTTTTACAACACCAACAGCAACTCCTGGTGAGGCACCGTATCCTTCCACTATAGGAGTTCCTTCTACTGCTTCTGTTTTTATCTCTTCTAGGGTTGTAACAGCTCTTGTTTGAACAATATAGAGCTTTCCTCTTTCAAGTGCCCATTCAATATCTTCAGGAAAATTATAATATTGTTCTATTTTCTTACAGTAAGCTGCTAGAGCAACTATTTCATAATCGCTTAAGACTTGAGCATTTGTTTTATCCTTTATAACTTGTCTTTCTACTGTTATGCCATACATCGGGTCTCTTACTATTTCTGTTTTTTTATTTCCAATAATCTTTTCTAAAATCTCTCCAGTAGTTTTATCAACTATATACCTATCAGGCTCTACTTTGCCTTGAACTAAAGATTCTCCTAAACCCCAACAAGCTTCTATAACTATATGATTAGCACCTTCTTTTGGATTTGTGGGATCAATAGTAAAAACTACTCCACTGCCCTCAGAATTTACCATTCTTTGAATGATAACGCAAAGAGAAGTATCTTGTGACTGATTGTTTTTATGTCTATAGTAAATTACCCTTGGAGTATAAAGGGAGGCCCAGCATTTTTGGACTGCTTTTATCAAATTTTCCTCGCCCTTTATATTTAGGAAGGTTTCGTACTGACCAGCAGAGGATGCCTTTTCTATGTCTTCCATTATTCCAGAGCTTCTTACTGCAACAAAAGGCATGTCCATTGGTCTTACAAAGTCTAGATTTAGGGCAGGAGCTCCATAAAGTTTCTTATAATTATCTAGAATTTCTTCCCTTATTTTATCAGGCATTTTAGCTTCAATAATCAGCTTTTTTATTTCCTCGGAGGTTCTTTGCAAAGAATTCACATCATCAAAATTAATTTTCTTGATTATGCCAAGCATCTCTTCCTTAAGCTCGTTCTCTTCCACAAAAGCCTCATAAGCATTGGCTGTTATAAAGAAGGCTTCAGGAACAGGAAAACCAGCATTCATTAGCTTTATTAAATTAAATCCCTTTCCTCCTACATCCTTTATGGTTAAGTTATCTTTAGCTGTTGCAATAAAAGACATAGATATATAATAAGTTGAGTTTAAATAAATTGCTTTGCCCTAAAAAACATGATATATAAAATTAATTGAAAAATGAAAGGTAAAATGCTTTTATTTCTATTTGAACAAATATAGATAATGAAACTCCTTGAAGTTGACTTACCTAAAAAAATAATAATAGGAGAAAATGCCTTAGAGAAAGTTGGAAAGCTTTGTGAAGATTTAGGCTTGAGCGGTACGGCCATCATTTTCACTGGACCAAATGTTATAAAAATTGCAGGTAAAAAGGTTTCAGATATTCTGGAAAATTATGATTATAAAACTAATTTTAAAGTTCTTCCTGAAAATTTTGAAATGAAAGACCTAATTAAATTAAAATCTGATTTTACGGTTGGAGTTGGAGGTGGAAAAGTGATTGATGCTGCAAAAATAGCAGCAAAAAGAAATAATATACCTTTTATTTCAATTCCAACAGCAATGTCTCATGACGGAATAGCAAGTAATCGTGCAGTTATAAACGATACTTACAGCATTCCAGCTGTTATGCCTTCTGGGATAGTTATTGATACAGATATTATAATTAAATCCCCTTATCGTTTGACAGCCTCAGGCTGTGGAGATGTAATTTCAAAGCTTACAGCAGTAGCAGATTGGGAACTTTCACATGATAAAACTGGCGAGTATATTTCAGAATACGCAGCTATTATAAATAAAACTTCAGCAGATTTGGTAATTAAATCTGCAAAATCCATAAGAAGACTTGAGATTAAAGGCTTGAGAAATCTCATAGAAGCTTTAATATTTTCTGGTGTTTCAATGTCTATAGCAGGTTCAAGCAGACCTGCATCAGGTTCTGAGCACTTGTTTTCTCACGCCTTAAAGATTTTGTACCCCAGCAAAACAAGTCTTCATGGAGAAGAATGCGGTATAGGAAGTATTTTATGCTCTTATTTTCATGATATGAATTGGCAAAAAATTGTTAAAGCACTAAAGACTATTGGGGCTCCGACAAATAATGAAGAACTGAAAATACCTAAAATAATGATAATAAAAGCTCTTTCTAAGGCAAAGAATATAAGAACTGATAGATATACAATTCTAAATTATAAGAATATAGATGATAAAAAGGCAGAAAAAGCAGCAAAAGAGACTGGTGTGATAGAGTAGAAAGCAATTTAAATATATCTTTTAAAATATAGGTTTGTGAGTATATGGAGGAATGGAAGAATTGGAAGCATATCACAAAACTTGATCCTGATAAAAAAATAAACTCTAAAATTATAGAAAATATAATAGAGTCTGGAACTGACGCCATAATGGTGTCAGGAACGCAAAACATTGCCAAGGATAATGTTACACATCTTCTTAAAATGCTAAAAAATTATGATATACCAAAAGTTCTTGAACCGGCTACTCCAACTGGCTTAGTTTATAAAAATATTGATTGGTTATTTGTACCGTCTGTATTTAATACACACTATTCTCTTTACATAAACGGTTTGCATAAAATATGGGTAAAAATGCATAAAGACGATATAAACTGGGATATAGTTGTTCCTGAGGCCTATATAATTTTGAATCCAAAATGCGCTGCAGCAAAAGTTTCTAAAGCAGAGGAAATGACGCTGGAAGGAACTGTTGCAACAGCTATCTGTGCTGAAAGATATTTTAACTTTCCAATAATTTATATTGAATATTCTGGCATATATGGAGATCCTAACATTGTTAAGGCTGTAAAAGAGGCTTTAACAAAGGCACAACTGATATATGGTGGTGGAATAAATACAAAAGAAAGAGCAGAGGAAATGTCCCAATGGGCAACAATTGTTGTTGGAAACACGATATATGAAAATGGCACTCACTCGTTCATTGACACCATGCGTGGTCGTTTGCTAAGAGAAATGTCAGAAATACAAGGAAAACTTAGCAAACTTAAAAAACTTAGAAAAAAAACAAAAAATGAAAAACCTGAGGAGATCGAAGAAAAAGAGACCGAACCTCCAAGCAGTATTTCTAGCAAAAAAGAAATTAAATAATGAAATAAAAACTAATTAGTTCTTTTTCTATATTCATCTAACCAGTTTAAAAAGTTCTTTCTTTCATTTTGCTTAATCTCATTTTCTATTTTTTCAGGAGAAACAGCAGCATAATACTTTCTTTCTTCTGGCACTAGGCTATCAATAGTTATTATGCCTCTTTTTTCTAAGATATCCCTAATTTCTTTGTCTAATTCTCCGATAACAATCTTCGGTCTTAAGGACAATAAAACACTAGAAGCCTTTCTTGAAAAAATAAAGTTCTTAAACCAAACAACCTTATTTTCAATCTTAAACCTTCTGTTTACATTTAAAATGCTTTCCTTTGAAAAATTAGGAATTATTATAACTGGTATCAATTTTTCATTCTCTATGTTTTTAACTTCCTCTTCAATTTTCATTTGTTCCTCAAAAACATTCTTAAAATTCTTTTGTTTGGCAAGCTCAAACTGCAACTGTTTTATGAGAATATCCCTTGTCTTTATTTCCTTTTCCCTTATAACATTTTTCCTTGTCTCATCATTTTTCTTGATTTCCTCTTCTATATATTCTTGCTTTTGCCTCTCCAGATCCTTTATCTTATCCTCAATCTTTTCAGAATAAGTCTTTAGAATTTCATAACTTCTCTCTGCCTCCTTTAATTTTCTTTCCAATACCTTTGCCCTTTCCCTCCAGTTCAAGAAAACCTCTTTTACAACCTCTGGAGTCTTTTCTACTTTTTCTTCCCTTGGCCTTATCTTTTCAATAGCCTCAGCAATGTTTTTTGCTTCCTTGTTTATTATCATTTCCTTAACCTTATCTCTATATTGGCTTAAACCCATGGATTCTAAATTTCTGTCAATATTGTTGAACTGAGGTGCAAAGTATTTGTAAGCAAAAGTGGCAGCAGCCAAGGCATCTTTTTCATGTATGTCTTTTATAGGAATTCTTACAATCCCGTCCTTTTCCTCTATTGTAAGGTCATGGTCTGGATTAAAAGTTTTACAATTAAATGAGGCTGCTATCTTGCTTACAGGCTGAGGAATTCTTTTCTTGTCTGTAGCGATTATCAAAGGCTTTCCATAAAAGCTGATTTCCCTGATAAGATTGTCTATTGAAATGTTTCTTTTGCTACCTGCATGAAGAAGATTTCTGCTCAAGTCGTAGATAGCAAGACCTGTTGTAATTCCTATGTCAACTCCCACGATTATAGGCTTTGTCATCAAATTTATTTATGAACAAGCTAAATATTTATTGTTGACATGAACCCAAAATGGTATGTTATAACTGGCTCTCCATCATCTGGCAAAACTACTCTTATTAATTCTTTAGCAAAATTAGGCTATCAAACTGTTCCAGAGGCTGCAAGAGTCTTAATAGACGAAGAAACAAAAAAGGGTAAGACACTAGAAGAAATAAGAAAAAATGAGATAGAATTCCAAAAAAAGGTCTTAGAAATCAAAATAGAGACAGAAAAGAAATTAGATAAAAGCAAAATAACATTTTTTGATAGAGGAATTCCCGATACCATAGCATATTTTCAACTCTATGACTTTGATGCTAAGGACGTGATAAAGCTTTGCAAAAAATTACAGTACAGAAAAATATTTCTATTAGAAAAGCTGCCCTTTGAAAAAGACTATGCGAGGATTGAAGACGATGAGAAGGCACACAAATTGCAAATCCTATTGAGAAATGCTTATGAAGATTTAGGATATGAGATAATAGACGTACCTGCTATAAGCGTAGAAAAAAGATTAGAAATTATTTTGTCCACTATCAATGTTCCTTTTCTATAATCTCTTTTATTTTTTCAGCAATTTTCTCTCCTATACCCTTCACTTCCTTAAGTTCCTTGGCTGAAGCATTAAAAATATTTTGAGGAGTTTTGAAATGCTCTAGCAAAGCATTGGCCCTCACCAAAGAAATGTCAGGCAGGCTAGAAATTAAATATTCTTGTTGTTCTTTTAATGTTTCAGGAACCCTCTTATTCCTTAACGAGACTTCGCGTTTTTCGTCTATCTGTTCTCTTTTTGCAATCCAGTAGACTAAGCCAGCAGTATCAGCCAAGTCCCTAGTCCATAATATTGGAATTGATAGATCAACTGTTATTGCAGCCAAAGCACCGCGAATAATGTTCGGATGCAAGTAGCCGTAGAGGGATTCTTCTCCTTCTATAATCAGGATAGGCTTCTCGAAATTATCCTTCATTGCTCTCAATTGCTGAAAGAGTCTTTTGTCAGTTATGCTTTGGATAAAATCCTTGATGATTTTCTTTTCTATGCAAACTCTGTCCGAGCAAATGAAATCTCCGTAAAGGAGCATTTTCTTCTGAATTGTGCAGTCGTACTGCTTAAAGTATTCCAGTATCGAAGATTCCCTTGTATCAACGAAAATAAGAACTTTGCTCATCAGTTATAATTTAAATACGTAAAATATAAATTAATTATTGTTGCTCAGGAGGAAGTTACAGATAACAGGTTTCAGGTCTTCGGACTTAGAAGTCAGCGCACCGCTTCGGCGGTTCTCAAAGATATCTGAACCTTGAACTGAGCAATCTTGCTTTATTTTAACTAAAATCATTTAAATTATGCTGAGTCTTATTCTGCATATCTCTGAGAACTTCTTTCATTTTCTTTTCCTTTCTGTAAGCAGTCCAGTAATAACCTTCGTCCCTAGTATTTTTGGTTATTAGAAACACAATCTTTCCTACTTTAGTTCTTCCAACCCTTCCTCTTCTTTGAATTGTTCTTATCTCTGAAGGAACTGAGTCATAGAAAATAGCAGTGTCGGCTGAAGGAATATGGAGGCCTTCCTCTCCAATAGGACTGGTTATCAAGCAATTAAAGAATCCTGCATTGAAATCTTTTATAACATCTATCTGTTCCTTTTGAGATAGACCTTTTTCTCCTCCTTGTCCTATTAAAACTACAGGCCTGCAAACCTCTTCTAGAAGGTTCTGCAAATTAAATATGTTATCCCTATAATGAGAAAAAACTATTAATGAAATGTTTTTATTTGATTCTATTTCCTTTTTAATAACTTCTTTCAACTTCTCTATCTTTGGATGTTCCTCAGAGGTCTCTATTATTTTCAAGGCTTTTAGAAAATCAGCATCGTTTAAAACTCCCTTGTCAGATTTTGTTTTCTTTTGCTTAATCTTTTCCAAGTAAATCTTAACTGCTTTTATGCTTTGAGTTTCTAGAAGTTCTAAAGTGTGCCATATTTTTACAGCCTCAACAATCAAAGATATTAAATAAAACATTATGGGTTTTCTTTCTGTTTGCAACTGTCTGCTAGCTCTTTTCTGTGCTTCCAAAAGTTCCCTCTTGTTTCTAACATAAATATTATAGCTTCTTAGCTTGTCTAGCCTTCTTCTCAAAGCAACTTTCAAAAGTTCTTGCGCATTCTTTAAATTTTCTGGCAAGTCAACTTTAACAATTTCAGTTCTTATTTCCTTTACATAAGGCTTAACATCCTCGTCTGTTTCTATTCTTATTTCAATTGTCTCTATGAAAAGATTCTTGCATATTTCCTTTATTTTTTCCTCGGTTCCACCAGGAGAGGCAGTCAGGCCAAGAATCAGCGGATTGCTACACTGCTCTTTGTATTTTTTAGCCACATAAGTGTAAGAGTAATTGCCAATCGAGTGCTGGGCTTCATCAAAGGTTATTATAGAAAAATCATTCAAGTTAATTATATTATTTCTCAAGTCATTAGCAATGCACTGAGGAGTTGAGACTATTATCTTGCTATTTTTGTAAAAATGCTCTCTGTCTTCCGGCCTTATTCTTCCTGTTATTAAAATTATTTTTTCAGGTTCTATATCTATCGTTTCTTGAAAAACTTTCTGTATTTGCGCACATAAAGGCCTGGTTGGACTAAGTATTATGGCTTTGCTCTCTGGAAATTGCTGCAAGCGCTCTGCTGTTACTAAAACAGAAATCAGCGTCTTTCCTAGTCCGGTAGAGACAACCACCAAACAGTTTCTTTTCGAAGCACTTTTAACTATAGCATTTTGATATTCCCTTAACTGGACAGTCATAGGTTTAATCAAGGGATGAGAAAAATAATCCATTCTATCACATAAATATTTATCCTACAAACTTTTAAAGAATATTATGAATTACAAGGTTATTTTTATAATAGAAATTTTAGCTTTTCTTTCAATATCATTCTGGGCTGCCGCAATTGAAGGTCCAGTGGGAGGAATCTTTAGGATAAAAACTTTATTTGGATTAAGTGCTGACTTTTATATCTTTATTTTAACCATACCTTTATTTTTACTGATAGCTTTGCTAATTAAGCCTGAAGTTAAATTGCTAGGAACATTAGCAACCGGTTATTTAATAGGAATATTTCTAGAAGATTTTTTCTGGTTTTTAGTAAATCCTTTTTATGGAATTCAAAAATTTAACAGCCAAAACTCTTTTTGGCTTTTACACTGGATAAACTTAGGCGTAGAAATTCCATTATTTTACATCGAATATATTTTAGGAGCATTTCTAATGTGGTTTATTTTTGTTTACAACTCTAAAAGAATTGAAAAAATTATTAAAAAATACGTTAAGTAGTTTTTTCTTTTAATGCAACTGGCGAACCGCCAGCATGCCAACTACATCGTGGACGGACTTGAATGTTAAAAAGTCTTTCGGAATTGTCATCTAAAACTAAAGCAGAACCTTTAGCTTTTGGCAACTCTCCAATTGATTTTCTTATATCGAATAAAAGATAAGTTTGCATTATTGCTGATAAAGCTTCTAAATCTGGTTTGGCAGTTAGTCTATGAGCTATAACCAAGTCAGCTTGAGCAATTGCATCTTCATGAATTTTGTTAGGTCTTTGGGTTATTAGGACTAGACTTATGCCGGGTTGTCTGCCTTGTCTTAACAAAGTTAGTATATCATGAGTGGCTGCTGTTTCTTTTTTTGAAGGGATAAAATTCTCACTTTCATCTATAATTATCCAAGTCATTGGAATCTTCTTAACAAACTCCCCGCCCATTACAGCCAATTCTTCTTCTCTTCTTGCTGAGATTCTTGCTTGATAAATTTCTCTAAGTAACATTCCTAGCATTAAGTTTCTAATGTTCCACTCTTGTAAGGAAACATCTAAAACTGTTGCTACTCCTGGTTTTAAAAATTCCTCAATTGAAATCGATTGGGTAGAGAAAATACCCCATCCCTCTGCTGCAAGAAATCTGTTTTCTAAAGCTAATTTTTCCTTTTCATCAGATCTTTTATCTGCTTCTATCTCATTTACAATATCTCTTATAGAATAATCCTTTCCTTTTAATCTTTTTATTACTCTTTCTAACAAAATTCCTAACGGTTCTAAAAGATTTATGTCAAATGTTAAGGCCCAATCACCGACTGACAACTCTGAGGGCTTTATTGAAATTGTTCCATCATAACTTATTCCAGCCTTATCATAAAAATCTGTCAAGCCAATCGGGACAATGTTTCTTATAGGAAATCCTTCTGGCTTCAATTCCCATTCATTCAGCAGTAAAACGTCTTGGTCATTTGGATTTTTCATTGACCAAAATATGCCCATAGTATCTATCATTAAGCATGCTAGATTTTGCCTTACCTCCTCAGGAAGTTTAATTATTTCTTCTGCTATTACTCCAGCACTATAGCTTTTGCCCGAGCCACGTTTTCCCAAAATCAAAATCACATGCGGTCTAAGAACGTCCATCAGAACTGGATTGGTTAGATGATAATCATAGCCCTTTCCAACGATATGTTTTCCTAGAAATATGCAACCTTTCTTTCCATATTTTTCCAAATCTTCTGGGTCTCTTCCTATTATTATATCTTCAACGGTCATGAAAAGAATTTAGTAAAAGATATTTATATATAATGCCTTATTTTAATTATGGAAAACAAGCAATTCACAATGCTTTTTATAAGTATGTTTATCGGGTTTTTACTCGGATTTCTCATATGGTATTTGGTTTATGTTCAAACTTTTATATGAAAAATAACAATATATTTCTATGAAAAAAGCTAAGTACGATTTGGCAACCGTCTTTTTCCTAGGAATAATAATAATTTCAATAATTGGGGCAGCCATGCCAATAAACAGGGGAATAATCTGGCTAATACTTGGAGTCTGCGGAGCAATAGTAGCTATTCAAAACATTCAAATCAAGGAAGAGAATTCATTCTTAATCTCAACATCAGCCTTGATTATAATACTAACAGCATTTCTTTTGATTCCAGAATTTGGAACAATATCAGATTCAGCGATAGGAACGTTGCTTGTTAATTTGATTGTTGGATTCGGCATAGCAGGATTTATAGTTGCCTTAGGCCTAATATCTAGGCTAGGCTTAGAAAGATAACTCCTAACAAAGAAATTGCAAACACTGTTAGCCATATTTTTTTATCCCAAGCAATAACCTTTGAGCCATCCAAAGGAAAGATTGGCAAAAGATTAAAGAATGCAAGGAAAAATGAGATACTAGATAAGGTTGAAAACAAATCTAAAGGATAAGCGAACAATAAAATCAGGGCTATTATTCCAACAGTAATATTTGTTAATGGACCTGCTAAACTTATCTTACCGTATTCTTTTTTTGTTAAATGAACGACAGAAAATGCGAATTTCTTCTTTGTATACGGTGAAATATAGGTTGCCCCAGGTGCTGCAAAAATTATTCCTGTAAACGATGATAACAAAGCCAAGGCAATTCCTAAAGGCCACATCCTAAATTCTGCAAAACAGCCATATTTCTGAGCTACAAACTTGTGAGCTAATTCATGAAAGGCAAATGCAAGAACTATTATAAGTATGGTTACTGGCAAAGCATCTAAATTAAACTGGCTAAAGGCTAAAGATAGAGCTATTATTGAAATCAAAAGGTCTCTTATCTCTATTTTAGACGTCATAATCAATTTTTATTATTGACCTTTAAAAATCTATTTATACAAATGAATCTTTCTAAATTTGAAACACTTTATACCGAAAGGTATAAATATTTATAATTAGGTATAAATAAATGATATATATGGTACAATTATTTGAACTGTTCGCTAAAAGGTCTGCCACAAAAATATTAGAGTTTTTTTTGGATAATCCTTCTGGAGAACTTTATGAAACAGAAATAAGAAAAGAGGCTAATATTGTAAAAGCAAGTTCTATAAAATGGTTGAGAACTTTAGTTGAATTAAACTTTTTATTAAAAAGAAATAAAGGAAGAATGATCTTATATAAACTAAATTTAGAAAACCCAATAATAAAGGAATTGAAAAAACTTAAAACGATTTCTTTGCTAGCTCCTGAATTTAAGGATTTAGGAATTGAGGTATATCTTTATGGAAGTTGTGCTAGAGGTGAAGATAAAGAAAACAGCGATGTTGATGTATTAATTATAGGAAAGCAAACAAGAGAAATTATAAGCACTATTACTTATATAGAGAAAAAAATTAATAAAAAAATTAAGCCAAGCTTTTATACTCAAATAGAATGGAGTAGAATGTCTAGAAAAGATCCTGCATTTTATGAAAGGGTTGAAAAAGATAAAATAAGGTTAGCATAATGGATATTGAAAATCTTATTGAAGAAGGATATTTGGAAAAGATAAAACCTGACAAAGAGTTAATAAACAAAGAAATTAAAGAAGCTGAATACGATTTGAAAAAAGCAAAAAATGCTTTAGAAGAAGATGATTTTAAGTGGTGCATTGTAAAATCTTACTATAGCATATTTCATGCTGCAAAGGCAGTTTTATTTTCTTTAGGTTTTAGAGAAAAGAGACATTTTGTTGTTGGAATTGTTTTAGAAAAATTATGTAAAGAAGGGAAATTACAATTTAGATATGTTAATGATTACAAGGGAGCAATGTTAGCAAGGGAAGATGCCGATTACAGGTATGTCTATGCTAAGGACACAGCAGAATATCTTGTAGAAATAGCTGAAGAATTTCTAAGTAAAATGAAAGAAATCTTAAATTATTAAGTTTTTAAGTAAAAATCTATTGTATTTTCGCATAGCAAAATCTTTATAAATAGGTTTTTCAAACTCTAACAATATGATAATCATAGGTGTATAACATAGCAGTCCAAAACAATTTTAAAGAAAGAATTATAGACGTTCTTAAAAAACACCCTGAAGGACTCACTATAATCGAAATCTCAAATCTAATAGGTTCTCATAGACATACCATCACTAAATATATTTACCAACTTATCGGCGAGGGTTTAATTTATCAAAGAAAGGTCGGAACAGCCAAGCTATGCTATCTAAGGGATAGAAATGAAAGAAAATAATTTTAGAGAAAGAATAATAAAAATTTTGAAAGAACATCCAGAAGGACTTACTATTATGGATATTTCTAATTTACTTGGGACAAATAGAATTACTGTTTCAAAATATGTTTATGGTCTGATTGCAGAAAACTTGATTCATGAAAGAAAAATAGGACCTGCTAAAATGTGTTATCTGAAGGAGATTAAATGAAATCGCTAGTAGGAAAAATATCAGGAATAATGATTTTACTAGTCGTTATCATAGCCTCGATTCTGATTTTGAAGCAGGTCGAAGCACAAAATGAAAGTCAAACCCGTGGTGAATCAGCCACAGGAGCGATAAACATCTCAGAAAACAATGGTAACATCACCCCGCAAATAATTCCGACATCAAACATAACTAATGTTTCTGTTTTTGAAAGCATCAGCATTTCAGAAAATATTAATTCAGGAAATAGCTCTGCACAGCCGCAAAATCAATCGCAGCTTAATGGAACGACAAAGGAAAATGCTTCGGAAATTCAAACAAACTTAACCAGTCTAGCAGCTGGCGCTGAACCAAATCCCGTATATTTGAATGAGAATACTATCCTTTGGTGCGATTATAGAAATGCTAGCGACGACTCGCCAATCTTAAATGCAAGCGTAATCTTTGGCATTAATGATAATTTCACAGCAAGCTACAATCTTAGCTTAAAAAGATACGAATACACGTACAATTCTACCAAACCAGGAAGTCAGACTGCTTTCTGCTATGCCTATGCTAATAATTTTGAGGACAACTCTACTGATTTTGAATTAAAAACCATAAACAAAGAGAAAAAATTAAACATCTCTACAGGACTGATTCAAGGGAGGGCAGAGATAGGCAAGCCTGTAAAATGGGTTAGTAGAGTCCCAAAAACAAGGAATATTAATGCCTTGAGCATGGTTCCTGAAAAGGCCTTCAATGTTTCAAATCTTGGCGAAGAAACAGAACCGGATGGAAGCAAAGATTATTTGATAGAGTACTTTACAGATGCACCACAAGCATATGAGGAAATAATAAGCAAATACGATAAAAAAATAACAGTTAGCTCAGATTTTAACTATTCTAACATCCTAACATATACAAATATAACAGATTCACCAGAAAAAGCTATAAAGCTTTACTGGTTTGTCAACAATAGCAAGATTGATGTCACGCATGATCCTTCTGTAAATCTAACTTTTATTGACACGAATAACAATGGTTTAATAGACAGGCTTGTGTGGATAACGCCCCATACATCCAACCAGACTTTTGAAGTAAGCATAACAATCTTAAATCCTTACACCTTTCTTAGAAACAATGAGAACTGGACAGTAGCTTTTAATACAAGTGGAGCAGCAGATTTAATCATCAATTCCACTAATTCTAACTGGACTGAATTCTTAACCGACAATTCCTCCACTAATGATGAGATGAAATTCTTAGAAATATCCTGTGATAATAATTCTTTAAAGAATTCATTGAAACTGATAGACGAAAAAAATAACTATTACAACTATTCCCAACTTAATGAAGATGATTCAATAAGAGTAAAAAAGCTTTTGATAGAGAATTATAGCTGCGATGGCACAGGTTATTTAACCAACAACATGCTCATAGCAGGCTATGCCACCCTGCAGTTTACCTTTGATGAACAGGCAGCTTATGCTTATGATTCAACCAATGTCTCTCAGTGTTCCAACTTAAATTCATCAGGAACAACTTACACTCTTAATACAAGTTTCACCAACACAACAGCAAACATAGCCTGTATAAACATATCTGCAAACAATATTACTTTGGATTGCCAAGGAAACAATATTAATGGAACAAAATCCGGAACAACTTATGGAATTTATATCAGCAGAGATTCATCCACCAATACGAACATAACCATAAAGAACTGCAATGTAACCAAATGGGATGAAGGCATCTACCTCAGCTACAGTTCTAACAACTCCATAACCAACAACACAGCCAATAACAATACCTATGGCATCGACCTCGAATCCAGCTCTAACAACACTCTAACAAACAACACAGCCAATAACAATACCTATGGCATCGACCTCGAATCCAGCTCTAGCAACATTCTAACAAACAATACATTCAACAGCAATTACTATGGTATCTATCTTGATTCCGGCTCTAACAACATTCTAACAAACAATATAATCAATAGCAATACACTTGGCATCACCATGCTCGGTAATAGCAACAACATCACAGGCGGTTCAATAGCATCATCTTCAAGTAAAGATTATTTTCTCTCTGCAGGAGCAACACCAACTTTCACAAACACCAACTTCACAGCATCAAGGAAAATAGGACTTTATCTTGTTGGAGACTGGTTCAACTATGCTAATGACACAAGCGGTCTTTGGCTTAAAACAAACAATTTTTCTGGAAGCTTCTCTAATTATCTCACAAGGACTCTCAACAGCTGGAACCAGACGAACATCTCATGGACAGAAGTGGATACTCAAACAGATACAGTCAATTATACTTTGACAGGTCTCCTTACGAATACGAACTATACGGTTTATAATTTTTCTACTTTAGCTTACACAATAAATTCAGGTTCATCTGGAACTATAAAGTTCACAATAGCTTTGAATGAAACTTCAAGAACAATAGAAGTAGACGCCACAACCAGCATTTCAGGATGTACGAATATAGCACAAAACAACACAATTTACACATTGAGCGCAAGTTTCACTGACTTAACCCCCAGCACAGCATGCATGAATATAACAGCTTTCAACACAACATTGAATTGCCAAGGATACAATATCAATGGATCAGTCTCTGGATATGGAGTTTATGCCAAATGGAGTTCATCCCAAAACCAGAACATAACAATTCAAAACTGTAACATCACAAACTGGAATGATGGCATCTATATCTATAAAAGTAGCAGCAACACTCTAACCAACAACACAGCCAATAACAACACCTATGGCATATATCTTTCCTACAGCAATAACAGCAACATAACAAACAACACAGCCAATAACAATAGCCAGTATGGTATCAACCTTATCTCCAGCTCTAGCAACATTCTAACAAACAATACATTCAACAGCAATTACTATGGTATCTATCTTGATTCCGGCTCTAACAATAACAATCTAACCAACAACACAGCCAATAGTAATCCTGCCGCTGGCATCGACCTCGAATCCAGCTCTAACAACACTCTAACAAACAACACGGCCAATAACAATGGCAACGGCATAGAGCTTTTCTCCAGCGATAGCAACACTCTAACAAACAACACAGCCAATAGTAACACCTATGGCATGAAGCTTTCCTCCAGCGATAGCAACAACCTAATCAACAACACAGCCAATAGCAATAGCCAGTATGGTATCTACCTTTCCTTCAGTTATAGCAACACCATCACAGGCGGTTCAATAGGAGGTACTTATTTTATTGGAAATGTTGGTACTACAAATAACTTCACTAACACCAACTTCACAGTATCGAGGAATATAGAATTTACATTCGAACCTGACTGGTTCAACTATGCTAATGATACAAGCGGTCTTTGGCTTAAAACAAACAACATAACTGCATATCATATGTTGAGTAGAACTTTGAACTCTTGGTCTGCTACGAACATAAGTTGGAATGATTCCGATCCTGGAACAGACACGGCCAATTATACTTTGGCAGGTCTCGCACCAGACGAGCTTTATATGATTTACAATTTCTCGCAGAATTTTATGAATATCTCAGCAACCTCAGAAGGTACTCTTAGCTTCACAATAGCTTTGAATACGACCTCAAGGGAAATAAGAGTGCAAGATTCTGGATTTCATGTGATATCTAATTGTGGTGTTATCAGACAAAATAACTCACTTTATCAGCTTAATAACAGCTTTATCAACACAACCGCAAATCCCTGCATAAACATAACAGCTTTCAACACAACATTTGACTGCCAAGGATATTCTATGACAGGCTCAACTTCTAATAATGGAATAATTATTTATTGGACTTCAAGCCAAAATACAAATGATACCATAAAGAATTGCAATGTTACAAACTGGAATGATGGCATCTATATCTATAAAAGTAGCAGCAACACTCTAACCAACAACACAGCCAATAACAATGGCGTTGGCATAGGGCTTTCCTCCAGCTCTAATAACACCATCACAGGCGGTTCAATAGCATCATCTTCAAATTATGATTATTATCTTTCAAATGCTGGTTCTACAAACAACTTCATATCCACAAATTTCACTATAAGAAAGATAAGTTTTGCAGACGCGATAAGTTGGTTTGGTTATGATAACTACACTAACGACATTAGCAAAAACTCAACTCTTTATACAAATCTGTCAACTCCGGCAAACTTGACAAGAAATCTCATCTTCTGGAATATCAGCCAGTTTTCGCCAACAGCACCTAAGTATGACATCATGTTCAATGACAGCGCCACCTCTTCGTTGAATGCAAGTTATAACTTTACTAGCATAATGAAAAACAGCACTGACCTACTTAAAAACGTAATATTTATAGTAATAATCAACAATAGCTTGAGTTATAAGTTAAATACAGGCGAAAACGCATTCATAAACTTTACAGTTAACTTATCGACTGCTAACACAACTATTTACATAAAATATCCGCACCCGCCATTATGGTCGAACCCGCAAAACTGGAGTCCTTCCACTTATTCAAACACAACTCCATCTCAATTCAACGTAACATGGGCAGAGCCTATGAACGGAATGAAACAAGCAAACATATCTATTTGGAATTCCTCATACGTGCTGGTAAATAATGTTTCGATGACTAACCAAAGCGTGATTGGAACAGATCCGGCTAATTGGACATATTCCATGATTTTGCCAGCAGGAAATTGGTCCTGGAATTCTTATGCAACTGATATCGATCAGCCTTATGCTGATGAAAATATCACCCCTACTTATAATATTACAATAGGTAAAGCGAATTCAGCTCCAATAATTCAAAATATAACATTCAAATCAGAAAATCTTGGTGGGAATGAAAACTATACTCTTGAAGCAAAATATTCAACCTGTATAGATTGCCAAAACTATACAAACGATGATATTAATTTTTGGTATTTTGATGGGTGGGGTCAGCAAATTAGTTTCACTAACGATACTCTTGTCTTGAACTTGACTGCTAACATTTCTCAATATGGGTTCCCATTTAGCAAAAACCTAACTTTAAATAATACTGGAAATATGAAAACAACTTATAATATTACCTTGAATTTATCAAAATCATGGTTTTACCAGAATGAAACAGGAACAGCTAACAGAACCTATCAATTAATAGCAAGAAATGCAACCTGGCAGAATAATGCTCCGACAGGTTATCCAATCAATATAACTTGGAACTTCTCTTCGCCTTCAGGTGCAACTAGCAATTTAACGGCTCAAGACGGAACATTTAATTTATCATCAGGAAGTTCTCAAACCAATAAAACAGTCTGGTATGGTGATTGGATTAACGAGACAAATGAGACCTGGAAACAAGACCCATCTAGAATAAGCGTTGCGAATAGTACAGTATATGTAACTCATGATATTTGGTTAAACAACAGCTGGAACTTTACAATTAATAATCTAAATATTGCGGAATATTTGCCTGATAGAAGTGGTTGGAGTTGCTTTGATAAACTGTCAACTGTTAGTGTTACTGTATCAACGAATCAATCATATAATCAATCTGTTAATTGTTCTGCTAACAACATTATATTAGGATATCAAAAGCAATGGGCACAGAATACTTCTATTCAATCAAATACAAGCATACAATACATTAATACAACTGTCAATCTAACCTCTTCTGACAGCATTAATTATACAAATGTTAGCTATACACATCCTTATCCCTGTCCTAACAATTTCACATGCTCAGGCTTTTCTACAACAATGAATTACACTGTTAATAACTCAGGAAATATAACTTACTATTCTGGATCAGGGAATGTAATTTTACCATCGCAATCCTCATGGGCACAAGATCTAACAAGAACATCTAGCGATACAGTACAATACATTAATTCAACTATTAATCTGGCAAGAAATGATACTTCTCCTTCAATAAACTTTACTAACATACAGTATTCTAGTGTTACTCAGTGCCCATCTCCATTCTCTGCTTCAGGAAGTCTTGTAGAAACAAATTACTCAGTTCCAATAACAGGCAATATAACAGTATATAATTGTTCAGGAAGTGTAATAAGTGTATCAAATAATTTTTGGGCTCAAAACACTTCAAACACTTCTCAAACTATAAATTCCCAGAATATAAATGAAACTATAAGACTTACAAGAACCGACTCAACAGGAATAACTTTCAATATATCTTATAGTCCAACAGGATTCTGTGTACAAAGCCCAGAGTTTAACAGCTTGCCTGTAGACCCTTGCACTATAAGCTATTGGTATGTTAACCAATCTGGAAATACTTCGATGTTCAAAGGTTATGGAAATGCTATTGGAAAGGGTCGAACAAATTGGACTCAAAACACTTCTGCAACATCTACTGTTTCAATTGTTTACATAAATAGGTCTTTAGTTCTAAACAATCCTAAAAGTTTTAGTTTTGTTTCTTTGAATTATACCAACAGCGACTGGTCATTAGGAGCAACACAATGTTATAATAGCTGTAACAACGAATGCCCTCTTAACTTTTTATGTTCAGATTTGAATGGAACCGTCAGCATAAGTAGTAGTGGAAGCACAACACTCTATGCCAATGGCACGGGAGATGTTATATCAGAGAATCAAACAAACTGGACTCAAAACACTTCTGCACCCAGCAATCTTTCTGTTCAATACATTAACACAACTGTAAATTTGACGAGAACAGATGGTTCTAATATAAACTTAACTAATATTCAATATTCAGGACTTGTTCAATGCTCTCAAGCTCAAACAGGATTTTCAGGAGATACTGTTTCATCGTCTTATTATGTTCCTATTACAAGCAACATAAGCTATTTCAAGTGCTCTGGAGATGTTTTGAATGAAACTTGGTTAAATTGGCAACAAGATTGGACTAGAACAACTTTGGCAAATGGAACCGCTTTTACTACAAGGAATATAACAATACAAAACAACGCGACTAATCCTTATCTTAATTTCACTAATATACCGACTAATTGGACAAATCAAAACAGAACTTCATCATGGACATGCTCAGGACCTTTACCAGACTCTTTTAATATAAACTACAACAATTGGACAAATTTCACAATGGTAATGAATTGCTCTGCTCAAAATATAATACAACCTTTGAATACGTCAGGTTGGATTCAAGACAATTCATCTATAACTAAAGCTGCTGGTTATGCATACGTAAAGGGTAAATCTTTCTTTAACAACACTGATACAATATCTTATTCAAACGTTGCTGCTAATAGCACTAGTTATCATAATGCAACATTAAGAAGAGATCCTACTTGGAATTGTTCATGGAATTCTACTTTAAGTGAAAATTTAAACTTTAATGTAGGACAAACTAATCAAACCTCAGGATATTCTGTATTGTGCAATCAAAACAATACTATAACGAAAACAGATCAGCCTTGGACTTCGGACAATTCAACAGAACAAAATATAACAAAACAATGGATAATAAAGAAAGTAAATGGGACAAACAATGATAACAATATTACATATGTTAATGTTAACTACACAATAAGTGAATTTCCAAACTGCAAGAGCGGCTATACTTGTAATGTAACAAGTGAAAACATAACCGTAAGCAATGGAACTACTTGGACAAGATGGGCAAATGCTTCAAATGCATCTGTGGTAATAGATACGATTTGGACTAATAAATATTCTGCTCCAGACTATTATCAAAATATAACAGTAAATGATACAGGCGATATTATATTTTACAATTTAACTGCTTGGAGCCTGAACTTTAATGATACAAATATAACAGCAGGAACAGAATACATAAAATATTTGAGTGGCTCGCAATGGATAGATATAACTCCTGCTTCTAACGATACTAACTGTAATACCTCTAGTCCTGTTTATACTGCTAATTCAACTGTTAATGGAACATTTTATGTTTGCAAAAAAGATACAAACAGTAATGGAAAAATAGATTATTTCAAGTTTAAGATTCCTCACACTTCTGTTCAAATATTGCAAGTTGGTGGTAACGATATAACTTATCCAGCATCTAATAGCAATGGAACTAATACTTCTATTCCAAATTATGGCAAGGCTGTTTTAATTTATGCTAACTGGAGCGATGATATTGCTTTATCAAAAGCTTGGTTATGGACAAATGAAACTGGACCTAATGGTAAAAATTATACTGACGGAACCTATAATTCAACTTTCAACTTTACCGCTAATCCTCAATGGTCAAATTTCACTTGGCAAAACAATTCAATAATGCCAAAAACATTGATTTCTTGGAGAATTTATGCCAATGATACTTCTAACAATGTAAATTTCACTCAAGGCTTGTTTAGAGTATGGGGTTGGGCGAATGTAACTGAAATGAGCATACAAAACTTAGTCTCCGGACAAATTAACAGAACCATTTCTAATGTTACCTGTAGAGTAGTGGATGCTAACTTTTCAAATGGAATTGTAAATTATCCTGTTAATTTTTATAAGAATAATACCTTGGTAAATACAAGCTTAACAGATTCTAATGGATATGTTATATGGACTTATAATTCTACTCCTGACTTGGGACCATATATAATTAAATGTAATATAACTAATAATGATACTTTATTTTACAATTATTCTGTAAATCAAATGAATACAAGTATAGAAGTTTGGAGAAAAATATATTTGAACTTGACAGTTAATCCATCTTCAATACACAGAAGTTCACAATATCCTCCTGACCAATCAGATATGCAGGCTTATGTTTATGATGATAATGCTACAAACATAAATAATATTACGGTTTGCTTCTATAGAAAAAATGTTACTGGAACAAACTTTTTCTCAGTGTCAAGTCCCTGTCCTGTTACAGGTGGTGATGGTATTGCAATTGCTCAGTATAATGCAACAGAAAAAAATGATAATTTTCCATCATGGCCACCTCAGAATTACACCATATTTGCCAATCACAGCACTTTAAGTTATTCCTATAATGCTTCTAATATAACTTATCTTCAAATATATGGAAAACTTTCCCCAACCATAACTTCACCAGTATTTGGAGAAAGACATTATAAAGGGGAAACGATACAGTTAACTTCAACAACATCTGATGAATATCAAAATGATAGGACAGGAACGCTAGACGGCAGTAACTGGACGTTAAATACAGGCGAATTATTAAATCAATCAGAAAGTGGTGAATGGGTAATTCCAATAACACAGCCCTCTGGAAACTATACTATTAATTATTCAGTTTATAAAACTTGGTATGATTTGAATTGGACAACCACAAACATTTCGATATTTGGACACTCTGCTGTTAATGAAAGTGGACCAAACTTGGTTTACAGGCAGTCTAACGCAAACTATACAGGAACAGTTTATGATTATGCAAACAACTATGGAATTAATAATTATAATTGTATGTGGTGGGTTAACTCTACTAATTTACAGAATAGTTCTACAGATATTTCAGGTAACTGTAGCTTTAACTGGACTTCAACCTGCTCCAATGCAGCCGGTCCTTATTACGTTAATGTAAGCATTCTAAACGATTCGATATTAAATTATGACGTAGAACCTGGACATGGTATTGCGTCAATAAATGTTAATTTAACTGGAAATCTTAGCACACTAATAAATGTCCCTTCATCAAATGCAATATTGCATAGAGGAGATAATGCTCAGCTAAATTCAAGTGTTATTGATGATTGTGGTAATAACTTTGATAATAACAGTGTAAGTGCAATGTGGTATCTTGACAGCTTAAACGCTCCAGGAATAAACTCAACACTTTCAATTCCAATTAATTATCTTGGTCCAAAAACTCTTATTTCAAATGTTACTAAGGATTATTATGCTAAAGGAGAAAATTCAACTACAGTTTATGTTTATGGTTGGGCGAATGTAACTGAAATGTCACCTCCTACTGGAATTTATTCAAAAGGAGATATAATAGTAATTAGTTGTCACGTAAGGGACGCTAATACTAGCGAAGACAAAATTAATTATCCTGTTATTTTTTATTTAAATGATAGTTATAGATTTACAAACCTTACAAACAATACTGGTTATTCTATATGGGTTTGGAATACAACAAACGATGATTCAGGAATCAACTACACTGTTAAATGTAATATAACTAATAATGATACTTTATTTTACAATGCATCAGATCCAAATCAACAACAAACTTATATATTCATCAAAAGTTCTCTAATAATAAAAAATATAACTAAAGATCCATTAGGAGATCTCTTACACCCAATATATAGAAATGACAGTTGGTCTAGAATCTATGGTTATAACTATAATACAACTATAACTGTACTTGTTTGGCAAGCATCTTTAGGACCTGCTAACGGTGCTAATTGCAGCTTTTACAACTCTACAACATACTTAAATTCAAGTCTTACAAACTCTAGCGGGTATTGTAATATAACATTTAATCCGCCAGATGATACAATACCTCAAAATTATACAATATATATTAATGCAACTCAAGTTGGCTATAGTAATTCAGAAACAGATGCTACAAATGTTATAGTTAAAGGTTCATTATCAGCAACTATAACATGGCCTTCTGCAGGCTTTAAAATTTATAGAGGTGAAAGTTCTTGGTTTAATTCAACTATTAAAGATGAGAACTTGAACCCTGTAGTTGATGCAACTGCAAATTATTGGAATGACTCACCGGCTGAACCAACAGCATATAAATTTGCTGGTCCAGGAAATGGTAATTCTATTGGAAGCATTCCGATCGATCATCCTTTAGGTAACGATGTTAGTGTATATGAATATGTAAACAAAGAATTCTATGACTATCCAGAAGTTAAATTAACAAGTATACAAGTATGGGGTTGGGCAAATGTAACAATTCTACAACCATCTGCAGGAAATATTAGCAGAGGCAATCTTGTTAATGAATTATGCAGTGTTACAGATGCAAACAACTCTTTGGGAATATCTGATTATCAAATCAAATTCTGGAATGACTCGACAAACAGCTATAGTGCAAACTCTAACTTAACTGGTTATGTTAATTACACTTGGAATACTTCAGGAGTAGCTGCAGGATATCATACCTTGAATTGTACAATAAGTCCAAATACCACTCAAAACTATAACGCTAGTATTAACAAATCTTCTGTAAGTGTTAACATAATAGGTAATCTGACAGCATCATTAGTGTCAGTAAATGCAACAACAATATATAGAAATGATACTTGGGCTAATCAACAAACTCCTAAACAAAATTTCACTTCTAACATATCAGTCCATATTCAAGATGAATATTCCAATTCCGTATCAAATGCAAACGTAAGCTTTTATCAGAATGAGAGTTTTATCGGATACTGTTCTGCATTAACAGATTCAAATGGAAATTGTTCATTCTTATATAATCCTTTAGACAATGCAATACCAGGATATTATTCAATAAAATTCAATGCAACCAATCCTCCTTACTACTATTCTTCAAATACTGTAGAAACCTTAATCTTGGTTAAGGGAAAATTATACTCAACTATTGTAGACATTCCTTCAATAATGTACAGAAACACAACTTATTGGCTTAATTCCACTACAAAAGATGAAAATGGAAATTCTACAAGTCCTGTTTTTGGATCATGGCTAAAAAATGGAGATGACATATCACCTACTGATGGTTCTGAAAATAAAACATGGCCAGCAGATTCAAATGAACCTACAGGAAACACTACATTTAGTTATAAAGCCAGTAAAGACTTTTATACTGCTAGCACTCAGATAAATCAAATTGTACAAATATGGACAAAGGCGAATGTAACACTTTATTCACCTTTAGGTGCAACATACAATAGAGGTTCTAGCATAACATATTATGCAAATGCTACTGATTATTATAATGATTCCCCTGTTAGCAGATATAATTGTAGTTGGTGGATAGACGGATTAAAAATTAACAGCTCATTAACAAATAGTCAAGGAACTTGTAACTGGACTTGGTATACTGGATGTTCCAACTTCACAAGAGATTATGCTGGTATGCATACTATCAACTCAACCATAGCGTCTAACTCGACAGTGTTTTATGATGCTAACATTAACGAAAGCGACACAAACACAACCATACAGGGTTCGTTAAGCATAAAAATAGACTCTCCCTCAAACAATTCTGTCTGGCATAAAACAGATCTGCTATGGTTAAATTCAACTGTTAATAGCGAATGTTCTTTAGAACCAATAGCGAGTCTAACCGTTAACTGGATTCTAAACAATACGCAAATTGCTATTGGTATAAATAATTCAACTGTAATATCTCAAAATCAAACTCCAGGACCATATTTCATAAATACAACAGTAAATAAAACTTATTATTATTCAGCCTATAATATAAGCAATATTCAAATTTGGGGTTGGGCAAATATTTCTTGGATTTATCCTACAAATAATACAGAAGGGCACGGTCAAGTATTAACAATGACTTGCGGAGTTCTAGATGCCAACAACTCTACTGGAATTTCTGGATACAATGTATCATTCTGGAAAAATGGAATTTATAATGGAAGTAACATGACAGTAACTGGAGGAAATGCTACAATTAATTGGGATACATCAGAAGGCCTAGGGTCTTATGCATGGAAATGTAATATTAGTGATAATTCAACCTTATACTACAATAAAAGTACCTATGAAGCAACATACAATGTTAATGTGACAGATTCTATTCCACCAAGAATTGAAAACTTAACAATAACTCCTAACTCAAGCTTTGAAGCAAATTATAATTCTACAAACATAACTGTTGATGTTTGGGACAGTGTTCAAAGAAACACTACATGGACAAACATAAAGGGACCATCTTATAATCAAAACTTTACAATGACAAACTTAAATGGAAATACATTTAACTTAACGTTTACTCCTGTTCAAGGAGGTTTACATAATGTTACAGTCTATGCAAACGATAGCAGTAACAATCTAAACACTACTCAAGGCAGTTTTACAGTCATAGGAAACACAACAGGTCTATTGCTTCAAGACCAAGATATAACAGCTACAAACATAACAAAATCAAGCAATTATACTTTTGATTTAAACGTAACTCTAAACAACACAGGTAATGGGACAATGAGATTTGTAAACATAAGCATAACTTCTATATCGTCTTATATTTATGCTAACTCAACATACTACGCCTGTCAGAACTTGACGCCAGGAAATAATTGTACAACAGCTTTTAGGATAAACGTAATCTATAACTTAACTCCAGGATTGCAGAATCATATAGAAATAAACTCTAGTTGGCAGAATCCAGACTATAGCACAGGCTATGCAAGCAACATAACAACCATTACAGCTGATAAAAATACTGTTTTAAAATTAGATAAGAATTCGATAATAGAGAACGTTACTCACGGTGTTCCAAAGATAGTCGGAAACTTTACGATTTATGCCTGGGGAAATACGAGACTAAGAAATGTTAATTCTAGTCTAATAAGCGGCAATTTGTCTGAAAGTTGGATAAGTTACATTTCTGCACCTCAAGGTCCTCCTTGGAATATAAGCGCACCCACACCAAGTCAGCAATTTGTACAGATAAATATAACAACGCCGCTAGGCCAAGCCCCTGGATTGTACTGGTCTAACATCACCGTAAATGCCACTGGCAGTTTTACAGATGATGGCGCTAATTGCTCTCCACCTAACGAATGTTGGGATTATTTGTGGCTTAACACCACAGTCTTAGAAGATAAAAATTGGACGTTAAGTCCTATAGAACAAAATATAACAATACCAACTCAAACATTAGGAAGTTTCTATGCAACGCTAAACAACTCAGGAAACGTTAACAGAACATGGAAAGTAGAATATTGTTATGAGAATACTTCTACACCAAGCAATTGTGATGGAGACATAGGACCTGGAATAACTCCCACTTCGCCTTTCTATAGCTTGGTTAATAAGACAAATTCGTCAAACATAACATTTGATTATGATGCCAGTGGAGTAGTCGGCGGAAAGGTCTATACCTTAAAGATTATCTTCTCAAACAATACCGTTAATCCTACCAATGTAACAGCTTATGTTTATATGAATGTAACAGACACCCCGCCTCAAATAGAAAATATAAGTGTTTCTCCTGCTTTTGTGGATGTTAATTATAAAAATGTTACCATACAGGCCGATGTCACTGACAATATAGCTGTTAATAATGTTTGGGCTTACCTCATCAAGCCAAGTGGGGAAGAGAACAAAACTATGAGTAGCATAAGTGGTAATACTTATAGAGTTATTTTTATTCCAGATCAAATAGGAACTTATTATGTTAGGATTTATGCGAATGATTCTCAAACAATACCAGCAGGAACTAACTATTCAAACCTGTATAACTTTACTTCGGTAGGAAATACGTCCTTATCGATAAGCTCTAATCCAACAAGCGTTAATATTGACGGTATAACACAAGACTCTGGAAATTCTTTTGTTTTGAACGTATCAATTAATAACACTGAGCAAGGTGGAGCTTATTACGCCAATCAGACGTTTGAATTACCCAGCGGCTGGTCTGCTAATCCTCTTAACTTTAGTTACAATAATTTAACCGCTGGAAGTTTTAGATCAAATGCTTCAACAATTTCAGTTCCAAAGGCAACAAGTCCAGGGATGTATTATGTTAATGCTACTGCCTCATGGCTTAATCCAAACAACACAATATCAACCAATAAAACAACAATAACTGTTATTGTTAGTTCAAACCCTGTCTTGAATATAATTCAAAACACGATATCTATGACGCTAAATCAAGATAGCTCTAACTCAACTAACTTCACATTAAACTCAACTGGAAATACAAATGTAAATAATACAATTATAAACTGTACCTCTGGTAACTGTACTGACTTGAACATATCATTTAATCCAAACTATGCATCATCCTTAAGTCCAATGAGTTCACTAAACGTTACTGTAAATGCCTCTGCATATTTAGGATTCCCAGCAGGAAATTATCTAATGATAATAAATGCATCAGGAACAGGAACTTCAGATACTGTAAACTTGAATGTAACTATTTTAGAAAACAAAAGTTGGAACAGAACCCCTGATAGCTTCTCCCCATTAAGTGTAGGTTTGAATTTAACTGGAGATATTGGAACAATAAACATAACAAATTATGGTAACGTACCAATCATATTTAACGTAAGTATAATAAACACAACTGAGAATGCTACAGATCATATTTTTGTAAATGCTTCAACTATAACAGTAAATAAGCAGTCCTCAGGATATGTAAGAGTTAACTATTCCTCTCCAGATTATATAGAGCCTTCCTCAGTAACTTATTCTGTTAACATATCAATAAACAATTCAACAGCCTCTCCAAATTATTCCCTAAACACTACAGCTTCAATAAAGGTTTACAAATTTAAGCTAATTATATTATCTCCAAACCAAACGAATCCAGTATCGCTTTATACAGGAAACGTAACAGAAATACACGTAAATGCAACTTTAGGAGATACGATATTAGGAAGCGGAGAAAACATAACATGGAATGTAAACTTCATAAATACTACTACCAGTACTAGCTGTCCGTTAAATGGAACCCCAATCTTTAATGGTAATTATTGGATAATAAACTGTACCGCACCTGCATTAACAGATGCAATGAATTATACTTTAAATGTTAGAAGTAGCTATACGAACGTAACAGCTGGAATAATTGACACTATAGCAACAGACAGCAAAGTCAATTCGATTTATTATGTAGATATTACACCACCAAATATAACACCATATGTACAATCTGTACCAATTGGAAGTACTGCTTCCATAAGAGCTAATATAACAGATAATCTTGCTGTTAGCAAGGCAATATCAGAAGTAGCGTATCCAAATTCCTCTAAAATTAACTACACTATGACAAACATTTTAAACATTTCAAATATAACTATTTGGGAATACAATTTAACAAACTCAGCAAAGGGAGATTATGATGTTAAAGTTTATGCAAACGATACAACTAACAATTGGAATAGTAATACAACTTGGTTTGAAGCCTATGATCCTTTATTGGCATGGTTTAATGGAACTACATTAGATAAAGATAATAGCCCTGTAATAATTAATTTTAGCCTTTACAGACCGAACACAACAACTAAACTGTATAACTTTTCATCAAATGCAAGTGGAAACTACTCTCAACAAATAAATAAAAGGTATTATGATTTTAATATTTTAGTATTTAACAATACAATAAATTTAACAAATGTTAGTATAACAGGAAATGTTGGAAATTCAACTGCTGCTCCTATCTCACTTGATAATATACCAGTAAGTCAAATAGGAAGTGGAACAAGAATATCAAAAGCAATGTATGTACAAACTATTTTAAATTATACAAATGCTTTACTTGTTTTAAATTATACAGGAACTTCTTATACATCTGAAAACTACTTGGGAGTTTATAGATGTAGCAATTGGTCATTTTCAAACAGAAGTTGTGTTTCCAACTGGAATAGAACTAGCTCAACAATAAATACTGCAGCAAAAACATTAACAATTAATACAACGGACTTGTCAGGAGCATATGCCGCTGCAGAATTCATATGCGGTGATGGAAACTGTGAAGCATCTTATGGAGAATCTAATGCTGTTTGTCCAACAGATTGTCCTTCACCAGCTGTAACGCCTAGTGGTCCTAGTGGAGGAGGTGGGGGTGGAGGAGGTGGTGTAACACCTATTCAACCTGAAGTGACAGTTCCCATATCTCTATCAACAAGCTTAATAGAAGTAAGACTCTACCCAGGAGAATATCAAATAAGCTCCATAGGAATTACAAACAACAAGAAAGAAAGTGCAGATATTAGCTTATCTGTAGATGGTGACATTTGGCCATTTACAATGTTTGAAAATGACACATTAACTATAGGTCCAAAACAAACAGCATATGCAAAAATAAAATTCTTTACTATGCCAACAACCATTCCAGGTGTCTATAATGGAGACATAATTGTAAAGAGTGGTGGCATTACTCAAAAAATATCTGTTATTCTTAGGGTTGAATATGAAAGAGAAAAATTGCTAGATATAAAGGTAGAGGCTATAACAAAAGAGGTATTAGCTGGACAAAATTTAAAATACCAAGTTACACTTTATAATTTAGGATTAACAAAAAGTGTTGATGTGTTTATTAATTACACAGTAAAATCTGTAGAAACTGACAAAATTATAACAGTTGACAAGGAAACTATGGCTATAGAGACGACTCTCTCATTTATGAGAATGATGGCTATACCTGAAAAAACAGAACCTGGTCTATACACAATTGAAGCAGTTGCTTGGTATGAGAATAAATCAGCATCCTCAGTCGCATCTTTTAGTGTTGTGAGTACACCTTGGATATTTAGCTTTCTGTTAATGATTTTCACCAACTGGATAACGTATGTTATCTTATTTGTTGCAATCCCATGCTTCTATCTTGGTTGGAAGACTTATGAAAAGTGGAAGGTAACAAAGAAGGTAAGAGCAAGATATATTAGACCTATAAACATAAACAAACTACCAACAAAAGGATTATGGCTAGGAAAGGTAGCTGAAACAAATACCAACGCCTTCTTTGATGAGAGTAAATTAACAACTCATATGATAATAGCAGGTGGAACCGGATCTGGAAAGACTGTAGCTGGAATGGATATAGCAGAAGAATGTTTAAAGAAAGGTATATCTGTAATAGTCTTTGACCCCACTGCCCAATGGACAGGATTTATAAGATCATCAAAAGATAAGTCTATGCAAAGTCTCTATACGAAATTTGGAATCAAGCCAGAAGAATCAAGAGGATTTAAAGGAACTATAGTCCAAGTTAAAGACCCGTTCCTAAAAGTAGAGGTTGAGAAGTACATAAAAGAAGGAGAAATAACTATATTTGTTCTTAACAAACTTACGCCTGACCAACTTGATTACTTTATAAGAAAAACTGTGGATTATATGTTTACTGTTCCTTGGCCAGAATCCAGACAGCTAAAAACATTATTTGTATTTGATGAAATTCATAGACTGCTTCCTAAATATGCAAAGCAAACCGGAATCTCTCTTGGAGGCGGAGAAGGCTACCTAGCCATAGAAAGAGCATGCAGAGAATTTAGAAAATGGGGTCTTGGATTGATAATGATTTCACAGGTGTTGCTAGACTTTAGAGGCGCAATAAGGGCTGTTATAGCAACCGAGGCTCAATTAAGAACAAAGTATGAAGGCGATATAGAAAGAATAAAGACAAAATATGGTTGGGAATACTCAACTGCTATTCCAAAGCTAGAAGTTGGAACAGGAATGATACAAAACCCAGAGTACAATGATGGAAAGCCATGGTTTATAAGATTTAGACCATTGTTGCATGATAGCTTCAGGCTCACTGAAGAGGAATTAAACATGTACGAGGATTATATGAAAGAAATAGAAGATATTGGAAAGAAAATAGAAACATTAAAAAGCAGAAATATAGATACTTATGATATGGAGCTAGAACTTAAACTAGCACTTGATAAAGTTAAAACCGCTCAGATGCGCATGGCTGAAACTTACATAGAGTCTGTCAAATCTAGAATAAAAATTATAGAAGAGAGATCATAATGCCAAAAACCGTAGAAGAAATACTAAAAGAAGAAGGTGTAATTAAGCCTCTTCCTGAAGAAACAAAAGAACAAGCGAATTTTGGAGAGGAAAAAATAGACTTGAGAAAAGTTATAATGAGTGTAGAGAAACTTCAAACTGAAGTTAGTACACTCAAAGATTTTAAGCAACAAAATGATGATATAACAAGAGAACTAACAGAAAAAATAGGAGAAATAAGGTCCTTGTTCTTTCAAAGAGAAAGTTTAATAAAAGAAACTGAAACGAAAGTTAAAATGCTTGATGATATAGTTTCTGAAATAAATCCGCAAAAATATATGAAAGAACTGGAAAAGAGGAAGGAAGAAATTCTAGAATCGCAAGCAAAAATTGAAAAATTAGAGTTGGTTGAAAAGGATTTAACCACCAATCTAAGCAGCTTAAGACAAATAATGCAAAACATAAAAAGTGTAGAAAACTTAGAAACGTTACTAAACGAAATTAAAGATAATGTTTCTAAAAGCAGAGAAGTAAAGACCGGCATTGAAAGAATAGCAGGAAAGTCTGAAAGATTTTATTTTGAAATGGAAAACAGGATAAAGGAGTTTGTTGATATAAAGGATAGAACTGATAAAATAGACGATTTAACAAAGGAATTAACCAGAACCATTGACAGCATAAACATTAGACTTGCAGGATTCGTTTCTAAAGCTGATATAGAAGACTTTAAGAAAAGCATTAACAGCATAATCTCTTCTAACAAAGAATTTCTTGATAATAAAATGAAAGAGGTTGAAAGCTTCCTTAGCCTACCGTCAGAAGAGATAAACAACAGAATTAATCAGCTTAAAAGACGCAGGGTTGAAGTTTCTAATCTTTTATTAAACATCGAAGAGCAGTACAAAAAAGCTTTCATCTCAGAAAAGACTTACACTGAAGTTAAACAAAAAAACGAGAATATATTAAAGCAAATAGAGGAAGAGCTAAACCAGTTGCAAGCTGGAGAGAGGTTTTCATTAAAAACCTTACCTTCTATGATAAGCAAGCTTGAAGACGAGACAAACATTTTAGAAAGAAAAATAGAAGAGCAAAAGAAATATACAGACGATTCTTTAAAGACTGTAAGTTCTGACTCAAAATTAGCAAGCGTTACAGAAGTGGTTAAGATACAAACTGATATGCTGGACGATGTAATAAAGAAAATGAAGGAGATAAACGATAAAATTGTAAGTTTTTCTTCAACTATAAATTCATTTGAACTAAGAATAAGGTTTTTTGAAGTTTTAGACGGCTTGGTTAGGGTAGATAATTCTAGAGATATTACATTTTATTTAACTGAGCTTGAAAACTTAATTTCAAACATGAAAAATAACAATATTTGGGGCAGGCAGAGGGAGAATTTAACACTAAATCTATTAACTGACATAAGCACCAACTGGAAAAAATACGGATACGATGAGATAGCCAAAGTGTTTGATGACGAAATGGAAAAAATAAAATCTCCTGATTCAAATAAAATTATGCTAAAGTATTAACATGCTTAAGAAATTTCTATTAATAGTATTATTTTGTATTTTTTCTAGCATAGTACTAGCGACCTATGGAATAGATGTTATAGAATATCCAAAAGAAATTCTAATAGAAATAGGATGGACAAAATATTTTAATGTTATTGTAACAAACAATGGTGATGTCAATCTTAACAATATTACCATTTATTTTGATGGCGAATTTCCGCAGTGGCTTGAAGTTCAGACTGAAATGGTAAGCATATTGCAACCAAAAAGCAATGCAAGTTTTTTGGTAAAAATAACTGCACCTTCTAGCGCAGATGCAGGAGCTTATCCTTTTACTTTATACGTAAAGTCAAATGAAATTTCCGATAGTAAAAGTTTTAGTGTTAGAATATTCAAATCAAAAGCAGATGAAATGCTTTACCAAGTTCAAATGCTAGAATCTGAAGTTGAAGATGCAAAAAGGAATGCAACAATAATTGAAGGATATGGAAAAAATGTCACGAGCGTTATGCAAATGTTAAATCAAGCACAGAATTACTTGGATACTTCAAAAGATTATATCAATAAAGAAGATGATGAAAAAGCAACAGAATTAATGATAAACGTAGAAAATTTAATAAAGGAAGCTAATTACGATCTGTCTGTAGCACCGTCAAAAACATTTACAGCATCATCTTACGAATTTCCACCTGAATTAATTGTTATGATAGCTGCACCCATAGCAGCAATAATATCTATAATTTATTATAATAAAAAAATTAGAAAGAAGGAAACTATTGTTAAACCTATAGTTAAAATAAAAGAAATTGTTTTAGAGGGAAGGGATGTAAAGAATTTAGAAAATGAATTAAAGGGTATTGAAAATTCTAGAAATCTTTTAGAAGAAGAATTTAAAGAAAATTTATTATCTAAAGAAAGCTATGATGAATTAAAGGAAAAATATGAGAGAAGAATTGCTGAATTAAAGGCTGAGATTGAGAGAAATAGAAAAATTGCTTAGGTTATTTAATGGAAAAAAATACAAGATTCATTGGAGTTATTTCAGGGAAAGGTGGTGTAGGTAAAACTACTATTGTTGCCAATCTAGGAGCCATACTCTGTAAACTCAAAAAAGATGTTGTCATTATAGATTGCAACGTTACGACTTCTCATCTTAGCCTTTCATTAGGAATGTATTATTGCCCTATAACGCTTAACAATATTCTTCGTGGAGAAAAGAATATTTTTGATGCTATCTATGACCATCCAAGTGGAATGAAAATAGTTCCTGCCTCTCTTCACTTAAGGGAGTTAGAAGGAGTTGATATTACTAAATTAAAAGAAGCCATAAAAGACCTTAAAGGAAAGGTTGATATCGTGCTTTTAGACGCCTCTCCTGGGTTAGGAAGAGAAGCCTATGCAGCAATTCATGCCAGCGAGGAACTTATGTTTGTTACAAACCCAAATATACCAGCAGCTACGGACATAATAAGATGCAAGGAAATTATAAAAGATTTTAATAAAAAATCCGTTGGCATAGTACTAAACATGGTTAATAGAAAAGACTATGAACTTACCAAAAGGGAGGTTGAAATGCTAACTGAATTGCCAGTGATAGCTTCGATTTCAAATGATAGGAATATTCCTAAAAGTTTAGCTCATGGAACACCTGTTGTTATTTTTAAGCCAAAAGCAAAGTCTAGCAAAGAATTAACAAAACTTGCTAGATGGTTGATAGGAGAAAAAGAAAGGGGATTTTTCTCAAGATTATTAAAAGCTAAATAGATTTTTAAAATCAAATTACCAATTAATATGCATGGTTGTTGAGGTAACGCTTGATAGCATATTAATATTTTTTGTATTTGTAATTGTAGTTTTCGTTCTTTATAAAACGTTTAAGGTCATTATAAAAGCTTCCTTGGTAGTTTTTGCAGCCTTTACTTTTCCCTGGATTGCTCAATATATTGGCTTACCTATAACAGCTAGCATAGAGACAGGACTAATGTTTGCCGCTGGTGGATTTGGACTGTTTCTATTGTATGAGTTCTTTAATTTTATTGCTCAACTTTTTAGAATTTTAATGTGGCCATTTAAGAAGAAAAAAGTGAGTTAATGGAAATAGAAATTAAGAGGAAGCTTGTCCATGCTATGGGCATATTTTTAATACTGTTGATTCAAATCTTTGGAAAATACAATGCAGCTTCTATAATGCTGTTTGCTACTGTGTTCGGCTTTTTGATTGCAGAGTACAGAAAAAACAAGAAAAAATATAAATTAATAAAAATAAAGCCTCTTGATGAGTTTGAAAATTTTATAGAAGAAGAATTTAAAACAGTAGAAAGGCCAAACTCCTTACCATTTAAGGGAGCAATAGAGTTTGGAATAGGCTGTTTTATTGCAACCATTGCATTTAGCGAAAATATAGCCATAGCGTGCATAGCAGTCTTATCTTTAGCAGACTCTTTATCAACCTTGGTGGGATATTACTTTGGAAAGCATAAGCTACCTATAAATAAAAAGAAGACATTGGAAGGCAGCACAACATTTTTCATAATATCATTTTTAATATTAGCATTTTTTACAAATCCTCTAAATGCATTAATCTTGACATTAATAACAACCTTTGTTGAAATGCTTCCTTACGTAGACGATAACTTATCCATTCCAATAGCACTTGGAATTTTAATGAGTCTGATAATATAGTAAACTATATAAATAATAAGAAACTAAGTGTTTTTATGCTGGCACAATTTGGCGGAGATTTAGTATCGACCATAATATGGCTTGTTTTATTTGTTATAATGATGGTTTTTGGACCAAGACTAATGACAATTCAAACTATTTTAACGCTAGAGAAAGAGACAACTGAATTAGAAGAAATGGCAGAAAAGTCAAAAAACTATATAATTAAAGCTGTCTCAAAAAAACATGGTTCAAAACTAAGAGAAAATGTCAGCAATTTTATGGAATTCTTTGCAATAACTCCTGTTGGAACAGACCCATATGGAGTAATGAAAAAGATTGACCATATTATAAAAAATTCTGACCAAAGATTTAGATATTTTGTCAATCAAATTGCACCAGACTTCTCAGAAGCTAAAAAAAGAGACATTAAGAATGCTTTAGAAGGAGCAATGATGACCTATCAAATTGCAAAGATTGTTAGACACTACCTGGAGTTAATAAAAAAATATAAAATGTTCCAATTGGCAATGATAATCCAAATGCAAATACCACTGATAACTAGAACTGCAAAGGCTGCAATGAAAGCAACGCATGCATTTGTTGATGGAATACCTATTGGAGATGGTATCGGCTGTTTAACAGCAGCAAACTTGATGAAAGGTAAACAAAGAATATTCAAAGAAGAGGAGTTTGTGGTCGTTGGAACCAACTTCGCAAATAGAAATGTTTTTGTTTCAAAGGCTGAAGGTCCAGGGGCATCAACTGGCTTCCCAGGAAAATTCTTAATAAAGTTCACCCAAAATCAAAAGATAGACAAAATAATCACAATTGATGCAGCCTTAAAATTAGAGGGAGAGAAAACAGGAACAATAGCTGAAGGAGTAGGAGTGGCAATGGGTGGAAGCGGAGTAGACAGGTACGAAATTGAGGAAATTGCTGTAAAAAGAAATATTCCTTTGGATGCTGTTGCAATAAAACTATCTGATGAAGATGCCTTAGAGCCAATAAAAAAAGAAGTCTTAGATTCTGTCCCAAAAGTAGTAGAAGCTGTTAAAAAAGCTGTTTTAAGATCTAGCAAAAATGAGAAGATATTGATACTGGGAATCGGAAATACTTGTGGAATAGGTAATGATTTTAATTCTGTTGCAAAGTCAGAAGAAATAATAAAAAATCATATAAAGAAAACTGAAGAAAAGAAAAAAAAGAGAAGGGTAATAAAGATTTAAACTTAATCTTTTAATATAGAAAAGGTTTATAAATTATCAAAACACATCTTTCAAAAGTGATTTTATGGGTCTAAGACCGGGAAGATGTTATCATCATTTGAAGAAAAAACCTTACACTAGAATTTCAATACACAGACCTAGGATAAGCTATGTAAAGGGTGTGCCTGCATCCAAAATACATCAGTTTGAAGTTGGAAAGAAAGGTAACTATCCATTAAAGTTCTTTTTGGAAACAAGTTGCGATGTTCAAATAAGATCTAATTCACTAGAGGCTGCAAGAGTTACCGCAACCAAGTATTTAACAAAACATATAGGTGAAAATGAGTTTTTCTTAAAAATTCTAGTCTACCCACATCATGTTTTAAGGGAAAATGCCTTGGCAACAGGAGCAGGGGCAGACAGATTCTCCCAGGGAATGAGACATAGTTTTGGAAAGCCTATTGGGCAAGCAGCAAGAGTCAAAGACGGACAGAAAATTTTAACTGTTGAAGCTCCTGAAAATTCAGCAGATATTGTTAAAGAGGCTTTAAGCAGAGCAATTAAAAAGCTACCTGGAAACTGTAAGATTGCTGGATGATGAAAGTAAAATCATAAAAGACTTATGGTTTTAAAATGGAAAGCAAAATACTCGTAACCGGCGGCACGGGACGCATCGGAAAATATCTTGTCAATGCTTTAGTACAGCAAGGTGAAAAAGTAAGAGCTTTAGTAAAAGAGGGTATGGTAGAAAATGAAAATGTTGAAATCTTCTATGGAGATGTTCTGAATAAAGAATCCTTGAAAAAAGCTGTTGAGAATGTGGACGTGATTTATCATTTGGCTGCTATTGTCGATTATCTAGCTCCAAAGGATTTAATGTTTAATGTAAATGTTATTGGAACGAAAAATATTTTAGAGGTCAGCAAAGCAAAAAAATTCATTTACTTAAGCTATACTGCGGTGATGGGTAAAAAATTAAAAGAAATACCTGCAACTGAGAACACTCCTTGTCACCCTTCAGATTTTTATGGTCAAACAAAGTTAGATGCAGAAAATCTTGTGAAGGATAATGGAGGAATAATTATAAGATCTGCCGATGTCTTTGGACTGGGCTTTACAGAAGGTTATGATTACGTCATCTCTGGTTTAGAAAGTGGTGAATTGCCAATAATAGGCGATGGAAAAAATTTCATACAATGGATACATATTAATGATTTAATTCAAGCATTACTTTTAGCAAAGGAGAATGGAAAATCTGGGGAAGTTTACATTGTTGCTGGAAAGGAGATTAAGACTTTAAATGAATGTTTAGAGCTTTTAGCAAAATATCTAGAAGTTGAACCACCTAAAAAGCATGTTTCAAAATTCTTAGCTAATACATTAGTTAAATATAAAGTTTTTAAGTCGAAAATTAAAAAAGAAAGACCTAAGGTTATTCCTGAATACATAAATAAAATGATCGCAAACAGAAGTTTTGACATTTCTAAAGCAAAAAAAGAACTCGGATTCGAACCAAAGGTGAGCTATGAGGATGCTGCAAGAGAGATGGTAGAAGAGTATAAATCAAAGCAGCAAAAAGAAAATGTCGCCAAAGAGCAAAGTAATGAGCAGAGTCAAGGGAAAGACTAAGCCGTATCTTATTCCTTCTCTTACCGTAACATATCTCTTGATTTTCTTTATTTTATTAACCTGCTCCTTTGTCAAGCCTTTGATAAACCTTTTATAAAGTTTTAGCCTAGGAATATCCTCACCTAACATATCATCTACCCTTAGTTTGCTTACTGGAATTTTCTTATAAAATCCTTGTTCTATTGATTTAGCAAACTTCCAAAAAAGAATTAAAATAAATGACAGGAAGAAGATAAATGACAGATACTTGGCGTAGAAAAATGAGACTATTGAAAGTATTAGAAAAACTGCTAGTGCTATCAGCAATAAAGGTTGCTTGATTGATTTAAAGAAATTTTTACTTACATGCGGGTTTCTATATGATAGTATTAACGAGTAAAGTATCGAGTAAGTTGCACCGACAAAAAAACTGTTTATGAAAAAACTGATTGCAAAAGGAAAAAATGTTTTAACTATTGTTACATTAGGAAGTAAAATACCTATTGCGACCAGCAATTCTCCATCACCACCGCCCCACTGTCCGGTATGATACATCAGTAAGCTAAATGCTAGGAATAATCCTCCGAATAACAAAGAACTTGTTAGAATGCTAAAATCTCCTGTTGAAAAGCTGTAAGCCGAGTTAATAAACAATCCTGCAATTATCATTAAAATGCATAAAGTATCTGGAATGTTCGATGTCTTCAAGTCATAAAGACCTGCTGCAAAGCTTCCTATCAATGCTATTGCTATCAATAAAAGCTCAAACATATTTTATTATATTTCTTAATGGTATATATAAAATGGTAGAATGCTAGAAAAAATTAAAAAAGATAGTTTAATCTTATTATTAGGAAGGGGAAAAAGTTACTTAATCACACCTATAAAGTTCAGCTGCGAATTTGGCTTTGCAGACCTGAGAAAGCTGATTGGAAAAAAATATGGAACTAAGATAAAAGTTGGAAAAGAAGAATTTACAGTTGTTAAGCCTAATATAATAGATTTTCTTAGAAAGGCAAAAAGAGGGCCTCAGATAATAATGCCAAGGGATGCATCCATAATATTATCAGTTACTGGTTGCTCACCTGGATGGAGGGTGGTTGATGCTGGTGCAGGCTCTGGATTCTTATCAATGTTTCTTGCAAACATAGGCTGTAAAGTTTTTTCCTATGAGAAGAAAAAAGAATTTTTTGAAATCGCCAAAAGAAATGCAAAAAACTTTGGATTTGACATTTCTTTGAAAAATTCGGATATAACAAAAGGAATAAAGGAAAAGGATGTAGATTTAGTAACGCTGGATATGCAGAATCCTGAAAAAGTTGTAAAACATGCTTTCAAGGCCTTAAAATCTGGCGGCTGGCTAGCGGTTTACTCTATGCATATAGAGGAAGTTAAGAAAGTTTATGAAGAATTGAAAAAATATGATTTTACTAATGTAAAAATCTTGGAAAATATTCAAAGAGAGTGGCAGTCCCTTGGAAAACTGACCAGACCGAAAAATTATATGCTTGCTCACACCGGATTCTTAACCTTTGCAAGAAAGCTATAGAACACCTTTTTTATTCATTTCTTCCAAAGCCCATTTCGCGCTATCAACCAAACTTAGATTCTCAGATTCATTCAATGTAAAATATCTCGCATCTAAAATCTTATCAGGTCTTGATACTTCATCGCTCAAAGGTTCTGCAATGAAGAAGAATATAACAGTATGATAATCAAATTGCGGTCTGATAATTTCCTTGAATCCTAAGAACTCTTTTATTTTTATATCCAAACCAATTTCTTCTTTTATCTCACGTCTTGCAGCATCTTCTATGGTTTCTCCAAAATCTACACCGCCACCAGGAAATATCCAATGCTCCTTCGAATCTTCTAGAACCTCTTTTATGAGAAGTACCTTGTTTCCCTTCTTAAGAATAACACTTGCTACAACTCTTGGTATTTTCATACAAGTATTTTTCTTTAAATGCTTTTAAAATTGGTGGGCTCGGCCAGATTTGAACTGGCGTCACAAGCTCCCGTTAAGCCATAAAGTAAGCTCGGATACTAGACCAAACTATACTACAAGCCCCTAAAAACAAATAATTTTGCTAATTTAAAATACTTATAATATTAAGAACTATTATTCTTTTATGGGTTATGAAACTATTATTATAATTATATTAATAGTATTAGCTGCATACTTTTCTTATTTTAATAAGACTAGTACTTCAAATAATCAAACTTATTCTATACCTCCTGAATATAAAGGTACACAAGGTTTAGAATATGTAAAGAAGCAATATTCCTCTCAATTATCTCAGGCAAAAAGTTTGTGTTCAAGTCAGTTTAAAGGAAACTGGGTAGACACCTTAAACAGCATAGGTTGTTATAATATGCAAGGTTTTTCTACATCTTATTGTGGTTTTGATGTTATACAAAATCTAGTAAAATTATGCAATTCAATTGGAGGAAATCCTGTTTGTTCTTCAACTCAAGCTAGCTGCACGGTTTAAGCAAATACTTCTACAAAAGCTCCAATAAAAATAGCTACAGCAGCTAAACCTAAAAGAATTAAAGAATCTCTAAAAACTAGGAAAAATTCTCTGCTAAATAATTTCTCTCTTATTAATCCAACAGATAGAACTCCGCCAGCCATTCCTGCCAAGAAATATGCTGCTATCTCAACTGGTGCATGAGGTATTAGACTAATACTTCTAACAAAAAACTCTGTAATTAACCCCTTTCTTATGAATGAAGATAAATACAAAGCAAGAATAGAGGCATTCCAAGCAAGAATAATAATTGCACCTGAGCCAATTAAGAATGATAAAAGAAAAGACAATCCCATTATCCTAAGGTTGTTTTCTATGATTATTTGCAAGATATTTGAAGACATAAAAGAACCCGCGGTTCCTGCTATTGAAGTTACTCTTGATATTTCAGCTAACTGATTTCCAAACATGTACTTAACATAATTTTCATCTGAAAATGTTGACACTATAAAAATTGAGAGAAAAACTCCTAGAAAGAATAAGCTAAATAGCATTATGGTTTCTCCATGTCTTTCAAAGAATTTTTCATTAATTTTATGCTCAGCCTCTTCTCTCTCTATTTCTTCTTCTTTCCTAAACACGCCATAAATCATTGGAGTTATGCCCACTGTAATAAACAAAGTTATTATCTTACCTATCGCCTCTCCAGGAAAGATTAAATCTGCAAGATAAATTGAAGCAAATGAAATTATCATGGAAAAAATGAACATGTCAACTGGATTTTTAATTACCTTTTTAACTGGTATTATAGACTCTAAGACCATAGAATATAATTGATATCCTTATTTAAAATTTTATTGATAATATATCTTCTATGCCTGTAGTAAAAACTGAAAAATATACCAAAGAAAGATTTAGATGTGAAACAAAAGAGGAAGTAGAAATAATCGAAGAGGCACAAAAAGAATACTGCCAAAGCCATGACAACTATGAATTTGTAAAAGAGTTTTTTGGTATCGGCTCTTTACGCCCTGGATGCTATATAAATAGTATAAAAAACGGTCAAGCAACGATTCTCATAGAACGGTGGAATAAATTAAAAGATTACGCATCCCGAAGCTGTGGTAAATAATCTATTTATTTATATAACTTTATAAGATTTTTATGCCAGATGAAAGATTAATAAGAAGGAGATTGCCTGCAATAGAAAAAAAGATATCTGATATTCAACCAGAGTCTGATGTTAGGGTAAGGCTGTTGGGAACTGTAATCGACTCAAGTCTTAATTCTGTTGTTTTGGATGATGGCTCTGGAAAAATAGAAGTTTACTTTGAGGAACAGCCCAAGGTTCGACAGGGCCAGCTTGTAAGAATAACAGCAAGAATTTTGCCATTGATAGATGGTTTTGAGTGCAAAGGTGAATTGATACAAAACTTGGATGGTTTTAATTTAGATTTATATAAAAGGGTTAAGGAAATCATGAGGTGATTTAATGTTTAAAGCTGTTACAAAGGATTCAAGATTACTTAGAAATAGTATAGATACCATCTCACAACTAATAGACGATGGCTTGTTTAAGCTAAAAAAAGAAGGAATAGAACTTATGGCTTCTGACAGGGCGATGGTTTCTTTTGTTGATTTCAAGCTAAAGGCTTCGTCGTTTGAGGAGTATGAATGCGACAAGGACAGAGCAATTGGCGTAAACTTGCTAAATCTTTTAACTGTCTTGAAAAGGGTTAATCCTAATGACAAACTAACCTTGAGTCTAGATGAAAAGGAAAACAAGCTTGAAATTATTTTAGAAGGGGATTCAAAAAGGAAATTTGCAATTCCTTTAATAGAAATTTCAAGAGAAGAAATGCCACAAATAGACCAACTAAAGTTTGGTGCATCAGCCGAAGTCAGGTCTGATATATTTGAGCAAGGCATTAATGACGCTGACATTATTGCTGACTCAGTTGTTATAGAGCTGACACCTGACAATCTAAGAATGTCTGCTGAAGGAAACAGCAGCAAGACTGAGCTAAACCTTGAAAAGGGGAATGAAGCCTTATTTGATTTAAATGCAAATGAAAAGGTTAATTCCCGCTATTCACTAGAATACTTGAAAAAAATGATAAGGGGCTCTAGACTTGCAGAAAAGGCAAAAATAATGCTTGGAAAGGACTTCCCATTAAAAATCGAGTTTAAAGGAGAAAATGCTAGCCTGAGTATGATCCTTGCACCCAGGGTAGCTGAAGAGTGAGTATAAAACTTTAAACTTTAAATTAATTTTATGGTATTAAAAAGAATAGCTTTATTTTTTGTCAATGAGTTTATATTAGGAGTTGTTTTCTTAAGCGGTATCTGGGTACGATTAGGAATTTATCCTGAAGAAGGATTTTGGCAATCAATTTTAATGAACATTTACAGTTTGTTACCAATTCCATACTTTTTTTGGCTTATGCCTTTTTTTATGTTATTCTTTTCTATCTTAGGCTCTTATTTTATTGGAGGTTGGCTAGGTTTAATAGCTATAGGATTTGCTTTTTTAGGTGGATATTTTATAAATAATTTCTTTGGCATCGTATTACTGATAATAGGAATAATTGTAGGATTTTTTGCTCCATTAAGAGATTAATTTTTCATAAATCGCAGCAAGAATTAGAGGCAAGATTATAGTAGCATCGCCGTCAACAGTCACATATTTTGCATCTTCCTTAATTTTTCCCCAAGAAACAGCCTCCTCTAGTCTAGCACCAGACAAACTTCCGTCATATTGAGTAGCTGTAGTAATATAAACAGCATAATCCAGACCTTTCTTGAACTGATTCCACCAAATCACATGATGCTTAGATATTCCACCGCCTATCATTAAGGCTCCAGTCTTCTTTTTTGTAAAGGCTATTTCTGCAAGCTCTTTCTCATCTTTTAAAATATCTAGCTTAAAATCATGCTCCTGAGAAAACCAGACTAGATTCGTACCGAATGCACCATCTGTAATGCCCGGAACATAGACTGGAATATTTTTTTTAGCAGCTTGGTAAAGAATAGAGTTCTTATCATCCAGTCTTTTTCCGAATTCATAGATTAAATCTCGTCCTGACCATTCATTTTTCTGCTTAGCCAGTTCTTCAAGAATAGGATTCATCTTATTTTCCAAGATAATTCCATAGCTTTCATTAGGAATCAAAACATTTCCTAGTCTGTTTATTCCAATCTTGTGAAGTTTTGTATCATCTAATTCAAACGAGCCATGAAAATAATCTCCACCGTAAGCCCTAGCCAAGTCATGGTCAAGAGTTCCACAGGTTGTTATTATAATATCAACCAGTCCCTTTTCTATCATTTGAGCAATAGCTCCTCTCAAACCAGTAGCAACTATGCAAGCTGGAAACGAAAGGAATTTTATACAATCTTTGTCTTTTATCATGCTTTCTAAAATAGAAACTGCCGTTGCCAGGTTTTTAGCAGAAAAGCCGCCAGAGGAATCCATCTGTTTAATCAAGTCTGAGAAGTTTATCTTTTCCAGATTCATGTCTTCTACTTTTCTTTTCAGCAATTCGTTCATAGCAATATTATTATTTAAATGTTTAAAAAGACTTAAGACTAATAAATAATCCTTAAATCCTGATTTTCTATATGATTAGTATGAGTTTTGACCCTGCTGTTGCTGCTGAAATAACAAAATATATTATTATAATAATATGTTTTGCTATCGGATTATACTATGGTTTAAAGAAAAAGAAGAAAAAAGAAAGCTACCCCTTTGGAACAAAGAAACAGTGGCTGATAACTCTTATAATTTTTATAGTTATAGTAGGTTTTGTATTGTTATTAACATGGAAATATGGATAGTATGAAAAGAAAGGATATTATAAAATATGTAATTTTTGTGATGGGAATAGTGATAATCTTTCTTTTTGCTTCCTATCAAGGAAGAAATATTCCTGAATCAACTAATTTGGTTGAAAGAGGGCAACAATTAGAAAATCTTGGGCAATCTATTATATGGATGTTGTTTGGGTGGGTTGGAATATTCTTCGGTTCTATAGGAATTTATAATGGCTTTAAAAAAAGAGCTAAGAAAAAGTGACAGTATGGAAAAACAGAAATATACAAAATGTTATAGGTGTGAAAAAAAAGCAAAGCTAACCAAATGCAAATATTGTGGGAATTATTTCTGCGATGAACATTCTGACACAAAAAACCATGTATGTCATGCTTACAAAGTATGGAAAGATGAAAATGAAAAAACATTATTAAATAAGATTACAAATGTTTTTAATGTATGGGATAGAAAAAGAAAAGAAGAAAGAAGAAAAAGATTCGGTGTTGAGCCATCAATTCCTTATGAAGTAAGACTATCACATAAAATTAAAATACCTACAAAATCTATAATTGCAATAATAATATTAATCCTTATAATAGGAACATATTTCTACAAACCATCTTTATTTTCTGATGCCTTTCTTGGAGTACAGAATTTCATTAGCTCTCTGAGTGCAGGAACAACTAAGTCTTCGCAACTTCCTCAACCAGTTCAACCTATAATACAAAATCCTATAATAGCAAGAGATTACAACATTAAGGTAACTAATGTTGAAACCATTTCTGATTGTTCAGTATTCAACTCTATTTGTTCAATTGTCAATATAGAAATAGACAGCGAGTCAAGCAGTAGTTTTAGTCTCTATTTAAACAAATATGCAATAGTTTTGAAAGATGGAACTCAGTATGGCATATATTCAAACATTTTAAATAGTAGATGCTACGATCCAGAATTGCATATTGGGCAAGGTTTTAATGTTTTCCCAAATGGCAAACAGAGTTTTGGTTTATGCTTTGCTGTAACTAAGAAAGAAGACCTGCCGAAACTGTATATTGGATTTCTATACAATTATAAAATTGAAGCAAACGGACAGTTTGGATTACAAATAACAGGAGAACAAAGAGATTACAATTTTGATTTAACACCTTATTTAACTTAAATCCTGATTATTTTATATGATTAGTATGAAAGAGAAAGAAGCTGAAAAGAAGTTAAGGCTTGTAGAAATGCTATTATTAATTGCCAGTATCTTGTTTGCTTTGGGAAAGTTTGATACAAATCAGTTTCTTTTTCAAGTCTCATTTTTTAGTTTTCTTATATCTGCAATTCTTTATCATATTATTGCTTCAATAAATGAAATGAACTCTTATATTGCGTGTCTTGTAGCTGTTACCTTTTCATTAATCATTTCTGATACTTTAGCAACGATAATTTCTCCTTCTGTCTGGTGGCGACTCTTTATCATATTCTTATACTTTTTTGTTTTTGTAGGACTTCTATCCCTTACGCTTAATGAAGAAAAGACTATCCGAAAGTTTCTTGAAAAATTTATTCCAGAAAGATTTAGAAAAAAATAAAAAAATTTCTAAAAGGGGAAGTGTTTCTATGGAAGAAAATGAAGAGGAAGGTAGGATTGTTAAGATATTGGGAATACCATTTGCGTGGCCCTACGAGGAGAATTATAAGCATGCTTCCGGAAAAAATAAAGAATGATATTGCTGTAATAAACCCTCATCTCAAAATACCACTACACCCTAGTCTCGCCTCTGTTAGCTAAGATAAGCCATATAACACCTTCTTTATCCAAGGCTTAATTATGGCAATTCAACAACATTAATTAGCAGACGTAAAGACAGTCATATAACAACGCTGTCAGGCTAATAGCATGCGTATATTGCACTCTGTACAACTAGCGATAGAATCAATATCTATTACTGGATTCTGAAAAAAGACTTTTGTAGTACATCGTTTGATATACAATTATGAGCGATGGAAATGCACTCCAAAGGTCAGGATAAGTCCCTTAAGATAGAGGGTTTGTTTGGGGTAAGGTAATTATGTTATCAAAGTCAAAAAGGCTTAAACGCAGAATGTGCCTAGCTTATCTCTGGGATTCGAAAGAGAGGTTGAGGCTGAAATAAAGAAAATATATAAATATTAAATGATATCTTCTGATTTAGTGAAATAATGATTGTTAAGAAGTTTGATGAGAAAAAAGAATATAGAAATATAAAATGGATTAATCGTTTTTACAATTTTTATTTTTATATTTGGCTTTTGTCAAACGTTTATATTGTTTTTTATTTATTTACTGTTAATTCACTTGCTGGTTTAATTGTTTTTTTATTAGCTTATTTTTTAACTTTGGCTATACTCTTTGGTCATAGATATTTTATAACAAATTTTCATTTAGCATTCTATAAGATTTATGACGCAAGTATTTTGATTGAGAAATTTTTGACAGAAAGAAATGACGAACATTTGAGAAAAGCTAGAAGCAAATTACTAGATGCCGTAGATTTTTATGAAAGAACTTTAGGACCTTTTTATAGTGAAGAAGACCCAATAAACAGAATTATACGTTATTTTGATTTTAGAATAAAAATTTTCAATTACTGGCTAAAAATATACAGTTTTAAAATAGCAGAGATTAGAAGAATAAAAAGCAAGTTAGAAATTTTGGCAGTAGAAGTCTACAACAAAAACTATTACAATGTTTTCAAAATAGTAAACAGTTTCCCTTATTTGTATAGACCTATGAAAAGAATTAATAATGTAGAGGATTTGTATAAAAAAGAAAAAATAAAAGAGCTTGAAGAAGAACTTTGCATATTCAGTGGATGGAAAAAATATAGGAAACGAATAGAGGGGTTATTTTCTGCCTCTGCTAAGATGAAAGAAGGAATAATTGTCTGGATTTTAATTATAATAGTTGGATACTTGATTTTTACTGGAAATTTAGATAAAATAATTTCAATGATACTCAGCAAATTAGTTTAATTCTAACCCAGACTATCTCTAAACCAAAATAGCAGTAAAGCAACCTTTCAAACTCAGCCATGGTCCTTTATTTTTGAAACGAATGATATATATTGTTTTGTTACCACTGAAGGTAGTTGTATATACGAAAACTCTATATATACGAGAGAGATTTGAGGCAATTTATTTAAATGTTTAAAAACTTTATAATGTTTATGAATCAGCTGGAAATTCTAAGATATTATTCTAGGGAAGATATACAAACTGCAATCCTAAACTTTTCAAAGGACAGGGAAGTGGTTGGAAGTTTAAGAGATGGAACATATTTGAATAGGCCAGATACTTTGCTTTATCCGAAGGATATAATAGAAAGGGTAAAGAAAGGAGCTGTTGCTTTTCATTGTTCTGTTGAGAAATGGTTTAATCCGATGCAGCTTTCTACAAACTTATCCCAGAAGGAAATGGATAACCTAAGAAAGGGATTTGATTTTTTAATTGATATTGACGCTAAAATAAAATTAGAGCACGTAATCATAGCAGCTGAGGTGGTTTATAATTTTTTAAAAGACTTAGGTGTTAAGGCAACCATAAAATTCTCTGGAAGAAGAGGAGTCCATATAGGTGTTGCATCAGAGGCTTTTCCAGATGTAATAGATTTTAAAAAAACCAGTATCAGATACCCGGAGATACCTCAAACCTTAGCAGAATTCGTAACAGAAAAAGCAAGAGAGCAAATACTAGAGGGATTGATAAACTTTGAAGGTGGGGTTGCTGCATTGGTAAAATGCCTTCCTTCCATATCAGAACTATCGCCGTATTCGTTCATTGATATAGAAAGAGGATGGGGGAACCGTCATTTGTTCAGATTGCCTTATTCCTTGCATCCAAAACAGTGGCTAGCATCTGTACCAATAAAAATAGAAAATCTGAAACGCTTCAAGCCAGAGGATGCAAACCCAGAAAAGGTTAAGACTGATGTTGAATTCCTAGTTAACAAGGAAGACGAGGCAACAGAATTGCTGTTACAAGCATTAGAATGGAAAAGCAAGCAACCAAAGGAAATTGTCAAAGAAGTAAGAATAGGATTTAAATCAAAAACTCCTGTTTCAGAGGAGTTCTTCCCTCCCTGCATTAAACTAATATTAAACGGTTTAAAAGACGGAAGAAAAAGGTCTTTATTCACTTTACTTGCTTTCTTAAGAAATATGAACTGGAAGCAAGAAGACATAGAAAAAAGAATAAAGGAATGGAATATGAAGAACTCTCAATCTTTGAATGAAAGGTTCATTAAAACCCAGTTGAAATGGCACTTTAGACAGAATAGAAACCTAATGGCTGCAAATTGTAGCAGCACTTTGTTTTATGATAACATAGGCATTTGCAAGCCTGACCAAGTTTGCGATTTGAAAAGAATAAAAAATCCGGTTAACTATCCGTTTAGACTGATGAGAAAGAATAAGCGATAATTTATATTAAGGTCTTACTAATCTAGATTTTTTTATAGAATCCATTACTTCTTCTACTTCTCTTATTTTTTTTAAGTTAAATTCATAACTATTTAGATATCTACGTCCTTCATCATTAATTCTATAAGCTTTTTCTGCACGTAGCCTATTACTCACAGGAATCTCATCTAACATTCTAACTGACGGTGACACAATGCTATCTATATAAGTTTTAGCTTGGGTAAAGTTAAGGTTTGCGCCATATATAATTTCTGTTAACAATGCTCCTTTCCATCCTTTCTTTCTTGCTACTTCTAATATATCTGCAACAATGCGATTTCTGGATCTATATACCATACTTTTTTAATATGATGCTAAGGAATTTAAACCATTCAATTAATGTTTTTAAAGTTTAAAATAAAATTAGTATTGATATAAATGGAACTCATAACTTATGAAACAATAAGAAATGCCCATAGGGCAGAAAAGGAAGAAGAATTACAAAAGCTTCCTCAAGGATTTTTCGAATCTGTTAGGAATTGGTTTTCACATAAGGAAAAACTTAAAGACACAACTTCTTTGTTAGAGGTTGAAAATGCAAAGAAACTTTTGGAAGATATAATAAATAGGAGGGAAAGGAAAATTGTTTTGTCTGCTTTAAGAACAGTAAGAGGCGAATTGCCGCCAGCAAGTCTTACAGACGATGAAAGAAAGTTTTTTGATCAAATAGTTAATATTTTAAAGGCCTTTGGAAACGAAATGAACGAGAAATTCAGGAATTATGCTGATATTGTAGAAGAAAAGGTAGAAGAAGCTAAAAAAAGCATAGAAGAGTTAAAGCCAGCTGAAAAACAAGTAGAGAATAAATTTATAAAACCTAATGGTAAATTGTTAGTTAAGGCTTTGGTTGACTTGCCAAGATTTGTTGGATCGAATATGGAATCCTATGGACCGCTAAAAACTGGGGATGTAATATACGTTCCAGAAGATGTAGGGAAGCTATTAATAACAAGAAAGGTTGCAGAAAACATTTTAGAGTGATAATATGGATATACCGATTACACAGAATAGATATTGCCCGTTTTGTAAAAGGCACACGCCTCATACTGTAAAAAAGGTTAGTGCCAAAAAGGTTAGGGGATTGCTGACTCATGGCCAAAGAATATTCAAAAGGAAGATGAAAGGATTCGGGAGTTACCCAAGAACCAATCCAAAAGGAAGATCGAAGCCGACGAAAAAGCTAGATTTAAGATATAAATGTACCGTTTGCGGAAAAGAGCATACAATTGGAAAAGGATTTAGAATAAAGAAGTTTGAAATCAAAAAGAAGGAATAATCATGAAAGAGCTAAGAAAAACAGACAGCAAATTTTTGAAAGTTACCTGCTCTAAATGCAAGAATGAGCAAATAATTTTCAACAAATCTACTTCTCATGTTAAATGCTTGGTTTGTGGTTCAGAACTGGCAGAAGCAACTGGCGGAAAGGCAAAAATAAAATCAAAAGTTCTTCAAGTCTATTGAGCATTAGTTTTAAAAGTTCTACTTCTATAAATTGTTTATGATAAAGGAAGAAAAATGGCCAGAAAGAGGAGAATTGGTAATAGGAACTGTAGTTAGAGTTAATCCTTATTCTGCCTTCATATCACTGGAAGAGTATCCTGGAAAAGAAGGGATGATTCATATTTCTGAGGTTGCTGGAAAATGGGTAAGAGACATAAGAGAATTTGTTAAAACAGGGAAAAAAGTTGTTGTCTTGGTAATGAACGTAGACAAGGAAAAGGATCACATTGCACTAAGCCTAAAAAGGGTTAAGAGGTATGATGCTGAAGAAAAAATGAAGGAGTATAAGAGAAGTTTAAAAGCTAGGAAAATGCTCGAGTCTGTTTCAAAAAAATTAAGCCTCAGTCCTAACGAAACACTGGAAATGGAAGCCAAGCTTCAAGAAATTTTCGGAGAACTATTTAAGGCATTTCAAATGTCCTTAATCTCTGAGGGGTATGACCTGTTAAGAAGAAAGGGAATGCCCGAAGAATGGGCAAGGGAAATAAAAGCTGTTGCACAAGAACAGATGGAAGTAAAGGAAGCTGAAATAAAGGGGATAATCGAGTTAAAATGCTTCGAGCCTGATGGAATAGAAATCATAAAAAAGGCTTTAAGCGATGCAAAGGAAAAGTATGAAATAAATATAAAATATATCTCTGCACCAAAATATTCCTTAAACTTAAGGACAAAAGATGCCAAGCTGGGAGAAAGAAAATTAAAGGAAGCTGCAGATGAAATTATTAAAGAAGTAAAACTTTTAGGCGGAGAAGGTAGCTTCAAGGTCGAGTAAATGCTTAAGAAATGCCCAAAATGCAAAACCTATACTATGAAAGACTTGTGTAAATGCGGAACAAAAACAATAAGTGCTCATCCAATAAAATTTTCCTTAGAAAAGGAAAAGAAATACAGCAAATACAGAAAGATTTAAATTAGATAAAAGCAAAACTGATAGCATGATTGAAACTAAAATCTATATGGAAAAGAAACCTAAGCTGAAAAGCCCTATATGCTTGGTTGGTTTGCCTGGCATAGGAAATATTGGTAGGATAGCCATAGGCTATATGGTACACATACTAAAAGCTAAAAAATTTGCAGAACTTTACTCACCATATTTCTTTCCGTTTGTGATGGTTCACAATAACATGATACACACCTTAAAAAACGAGTTTTATTTTGTTAAAGGCAAGGAAAATGATCTGATTCTGCTTATAGGTGACTGCCAAACCTATGATCCAAAGGGACACTACGAAGTCGTAGGAAAGATCTTAGAATTTTTAAAAGGTCTAGGCTGCAAGATTATCATAACTGTCGGTGGCTTCGGAACTGGAAAGGTTTCTGAAAAACTAAATGTTTATGGCGCAGCAACTGAGCAAAAAATGATAAAAGAATACAAGGATTACGGAATAAATTTTGATATTAGTGGTCAGATAGGAACAATAGTTGGAGCTTCTGGCCTATTGGTTGGTTTATCAAAGCTATATGGAATAAAAGGCTTGGTTTTGCTTGGTGAAACAACAGGCTTTCCGATAATGACTGACCCAACAGCAGCTGAGGCTGTCTTAAATGTCTTGCAAAAGATTTTGAAAATAAAGATTGATTTATCAAAACTAGATGAAAAAGTTAAAGCCATGCACGAGTTTATTAAAAAGCTTGAAGATATTCAGAAACAAGCAATAGACCAAATGCAGAAAGAAAAGAAACCAGAAGAACTTAAATATATAGGATAAACCTAACATTCTTTGTTAATTATATAAGTTTTATATACTGTCAGTGCCCATACTCTATTGTAAATTATCGCCAAAGGAGATAATTATGGACATTGACATAGATAGATACATCGATGCCTTAAAACAGAGGAAATTCCCAAAGAGCTCCGGATCTAGCAAAAAAATAAAGCTGAGGAAAAGTCACGCATCAAAACACAATATATCAGTTATGTTAGATTTCTTTACGGCAAAGAAGGCCTCAGGTAAATGGAAATCGATGCAGACCGAAAGGAACTACATATTCAACCTCCATGGGCTTGCAGAATTTCTCGGTGATATCAAGTTCGAGGAGGTAGGTAAAAAAGAAATCATAGGATACTTAGATCTGCTTGGAA
>Ga0315282_10000584_pt1 | contig 71637 bp, 72 predicted proteins | sample YL17G07_20_MG_FD_203693 | JGI IMG/M metagenome (GOLD analysis project Ga0315282, IMG submission 203693) | Sediment microbial communities from Yellowstone Lake, YNP, Wyoming, USA - YL17G07_20 | ecosystem: Environmental > Aquatic > Freshwater > Lake > Sediment | place: USA: Wyoming | collected... | reverse complement strand
AATAGATATTAGTGGCAGTCTGGGTGAGGCTATTGCTTCGCCGAGTGAAGAGTGTTGAAAGGTCGCAACTACAGTTCACCGCGCGGTCAACCGTACACGCGCGGCAAATACATTCACGGATCACCAGCATCGCGAATCTCGAAGTTCACCATGGGTGACACCAAGTCGACTTACGACTACAGGGTTAGCTTGGTCGTGCAGGCCCCAATCCAAGTTCGCCACAACGCGCTTGAGGCAGCCCGCGTTGCCGCGAACAAGGTTCTCTTCGACACGCTCGGCGAGACAGGCTACGTAGTCCGCCTCAGACCGTACCCGCATATCATTCTCCGAGAGAATCGTATGATCGCCACTGCAGGCGCCGACAGACTCCAAGAAGGAATGCGGAGAGCATTCGGAAAACCATCCGGCCGAGCGGCTCGCGTCCGAGCTGGACAGCCAATCCTCGACCTCTACGTGAATCAGGCGTACGTCGATCTTGCGAAGGAGGCCTTGAGGGTTAGTTCCAGTAAACTCGGGGCTACCTGCAGGGTCGTGGTCGAGCGAATCGTCCCTCCGCCTGCCGCATAAGCCAGCCATCAGGGCTAAGACCTGAACGAGTCCGCGTCAATACGCTAGCCCGTTCGAGATCTTCTCCAACACGTCAGTTGCTGTCACTAGATCGGTTTTCAGATCGAGATATTATGGTTTATTAGAGGCTCCCTGACGCTGCTGACACGAATTCATGAACGGTGTATAGAATGGCGTCTTCAAACAAGCAAACGGCGTTGATGCTCTGGTTCGATGAGATCCAGAAAGAGGACGTTCCCCTAGTAGGCGGTAAGTCTGCAAGCCTAGGTGAGATGACCTCCAAAACCAAAATCCCGATCCCATATGGTTTCGCGCTTACGGCTGAAGCTTACAGGCTGTTCATCAGAAGGAACGGACTTGACAAGAAGATTGCTGATGCGCTTGGACCTCTAAAGGATTCGAACGACACCGTAATGCTCCAGAAAGTTGGAACTGAGATCAGAAAGATGATGAATTCGGCGTCAATGCCGAAGGAACTTGAGAACGTCATAGTTGACGCATATCGCGACTTGGCCACACACGAGAAGGTCAAGAATCCATTCGTCGCGATCAGAAGCTCCGCTACCGCGGAGGATCTGCCCGACGCGAGTTTCGCCGGCCAACAGGAAACCTACCTGAACATTACCGGCGCGAACGATGTAGTTGATAGAGTGCGAGAATGCTACGCGAGCTTGTTCACCGATCGGGCGATCTTCTACCGTGTGCAGAAAGGATTCGATCACCTCAGCATCGCCCTCTCGGCGATCGTTCAGATGATGTGCTACTCTGAATCGGCCGGAGTAATGTTCACGATAGACCCAACGAACGGCGACGATTCTGTGATAATGATCGAGGCGAACTATGGGCTGGGTGAGTACGTCGTCCAAGGGAGAGTGACGCCTGACGATTACTACGTGGACAAGAAGACGCTCAAGATCGCTCGCAAGAATATCCCAACCAAGACTGTCATGCTCGTACAGAAACCTGAAGGCGGAACGGAGGACAGACAGGTTCCAGACTCGCTGAAGGATCGCCAAGTCATGACTGACAGTCAAGTGGTAGAGCTCGCAAAGTATGCTCTCACGATCGAGCAGCACTACGGCCGGCCGATGGACATTGAGTGGGGACTCGACAAGCAAACCGGCAAACTGCTGATACTGCAAGCACGACCTGAAACGGTTTGGTCTCTAAAGAAAAGGCCGACCGAGCAGAAGGCGGCGACTGTTACGACCGAGAGGAAGATACTAGTCAAAGGCCTACCCGCTTCACCAGGAATCGCCGCAGGCAAGGTCCACCTGATTCCATCCGCGGAGCATGTGAGCGAATTCCAAGCTGGCGAGATTCTCGTCACGGAAATGACTGCGCCCGATTGGGTTCCAGCCATGAAGAAGGCGAAAGCGATAGTCGCAGACAGCGGCGGCATGACCTGCCACGCAGCAATTGTCAGCAGAGAACTGGGAATCCCATGCATCGTAGGATCCAAGAACGGCACCAAAGTGCTTGCAACTGGCATGGATGTTACCGTAGATGCTAAGAGAGGGGTCGTATACGAAGGAATCATGGCGGAAGCCATGGCTCCCCAACCCCAGCAAGTCACGTTCTCTGGTCAGTCAGGATTCTCGGACGCGCCCGTCACTGGGACAAAGATCCTCGTCAACCTCGGTGAACCGGAACTTGCCGAGAAGGTGGCTCAACTCCCCGCGGACGGGGTCGGTCTTCTGCGCATGGAGTTTATCGTCAACGACCATATTCGAAAGCATCCGATGTGGCTGATTGAGAATGGGCATCCGGAAGAGTTCGTTGACAAACTCGCGGAAGGGCTTGCGACGTTCTGCAGGGCTTTCCATCCGAGGCCGGTAGTGCTCCGGTTCAGCGACTTCAAGACGAACGAGTATGCCAAGTTGGAAGGCGGAGAGAAATACGAAAGCGGAATAAAGGAAGCCAATCCGCTACTCGGATTTAGAGGAGCAAGCCGCTACACCGATCCAAAGTACGAGCCAGCATTCAAGCTCGAGATCGCCGCTGTGAAGAAAGTCAGGAACGAGATGGCTCTCAAGAACCTCTGGTGCATGATCCCATTCAACAGAACAGTAGACGAGTTCGTGAAGATCCGTGAGCTACTTCAACGCGAAGGCCTCAAACAAGATGAGGATTTCAAACTCTGGATCATGGCGGAAGTCCCAAGCAACATACTCCTAGCCGACGAATTCTGCAAGGCCGGGGTCGACGGCTTCTCGATCGGCAGCAACGATCTCACCATGCTCATACTGGGCGCGGACAGAGACAACGAAGTCCTAGCGCCACTGTTCGATGAAAGAAACCTCGCAGTCAAGCGCGCCATCAAGAGCCTGATAGAGACAGCTCACCAGTATGGCAAGACAGTCAGCATCTGCGGGCAAGCTCCGAGCGTGTACCCAGAGTTCACGAGATTCCTAGTCGAAGCAGGCATTGACAGCGTATCCGTCAACCCCGACGCAGTAGTGCAGACTAGGAAACTCGTGGCACAGGTCGAGCAAAGGATCATGCTCGAGAAGCTTACCCGACTGCGCTGAGTATGGCGAAGTATCGGATTTCGCAAGACTCACGGGCTCAATGAAGCTGCCCAAGGAACAGCACACGCCGTTCACTGAGTGCTTCACGATCCTTCCCAAGTGCACAGTAACAAACGAGGAGTACAGGCCGTACCCGAATCGCATGACGATTCGAATCAAATGCATGACAATTGACCGACAGAAGCGCAGAGAAGATATTCGACTTCCAAAGATCCGTTCCTAAGATAGGACTTTCCGGGGACCATGACTGGCATACGATGTCGCGTTTGCAATCGGGAGTCTCCTCTCATATCGTCGAGTCTGGGTTTGTGCCTCGACTGCATTCGAGAGGAATACGACAAGTCCGAACCGTTCATCGTTGAAGCACACGCTAGACTTCGAAGAAGGTTCGGACTGCCGGCAGTTCCTCCGAGGATGCCGGGGGACGTCCCTCGGGATCAGGTCTTGGCCCACGTAGTATCGGCGCATTCAGGTTGGCTCGAGGAGACGATCGAGCACGTTCCTGATCTCCTGCTTCGGAACAGCTCCGACGATGCGTTCGACTTCGGTTCCTCCTTGCAGAAACAGTAGCGTCGGGATTCCCATGATCCCAAACCGTTCGGTTGTGGAAGGATTCTCGTCAGTGTTCAGTTTTCCAAAGATGACCTTATCGGCATATTCTTCTGCAAGCTCCTCAATGACAGGAGTCATCGCCATACAAGGCCCACACCACGGCGCCCAAAAATCCACCACCATCAGATCGTATCGTTCAACGACCAGATCGAACCCATCATCAGCAAGAGTGACCGGCTGTGAAGCGTAATCCTGGGACTCCATCTGCAATTCCCCAATGCAGCGTAGGCTGCGTGGCGCCAGAATAAAAGAAGATCGTCACGACCATAATGTCGCCTAGTGACCGATCAGCCCACTCATCCAACCTCAGTCGAATTCCGCGATGAAAGAAACGCTACGGTCGCGGCGCAAAATGGTGCCCGAGTCCCTCGTGAAGCTGGCAGTTTCAGCCGTGGGATAGAGTGATCATTTGCACGGTGGTTGCACAAGACCTTATGCCGCACCAAAGCTCAGAAGTAGCCATGCCGATCAAGTACTTCCCCGCGTCTGACGTGAAATACCTGACAGATCGATTAATACAGGGGCTAGGCTTCGCTCACATCCCAAAGGACAGAGTCATCTGCATCAGGAGTGTTGGATCAAAATCCAGAGGCACCATCGCCAGGGTACACTCGTTCCCAAGAGTCTGGCAGCGAGGCCTCAGCATGAAATCTCACTATGCAATAGAAGTCATCTCTGAACACTTCGATGACCTCTCGACGACAGAACAGGAGAAAGTCATAATCCACGAGTTGCTTCACATACCGAAAAGTTTCGGCGGTGGGTTCCGCCACCATAAGGATTGGGTCACCAGGCGCAGGGTCGATCATCTTCATGCTGCCCTAGTTGCGGATCGCCTTATGGCCTCAAGTAACGGTTAATTCGAGGACAGCTCGTGCGTTAGCCCCAGTAATGCCATGTACGATCTTGAAGAAGCTCGCTTGGTCGAAGAGATCAAGAAGAGATCACCTCGCCGCGTCCTGCTTCAGTTACCGGAGGGACTCAAACCGCATGGCGCAAGACTCGCCGAGAAACTCCAGAATGCGAGCGGGGCTGAAGTATTCGTCTCCGGAGACCCATGCTACGGTGCCTGCGATCTCGCATTGAATCAGATGAAGGAATTGCATGCAGATCTCTTGATCCATGTAGGCCATGCGGAGATTCCAAATGAAAACGTCCACGATGACATCGTCTACGTTGAGGCAAGGTCGGATGAGAAGATCGAGAAGCCGCTCGCTGAGGCTCTGAAGCTCCTGAAAGATGAAAGGAACATCGGATTAGCAGCATCTGTGCAGCATTTGCACTTGCTCAGACTAGCAAAGGAGTCGCTTGAGCAGGCAGGGAAGACCGTGTTGATAGGGAAAGCATCGGGACGGTTGAGACACGAGGGCCAGCTTCTCGGATGCGACTACGGGAGCGTCCTGTCCATAGCGAACAAGGTTGAAGCGTTTCTAGTGATCGCCGCGGGTGATTTTCATGCCCTCGGTGTATCGCTATCCACAGGCAAGAGGACGATCGTGGCGGATCCATACCAGCAGACGGCGCGAGACACCGCGCGTCTTGTAGACAAGATACTCCGGCAACGATACGCGACAATTCTGAAGTTCAAGGAGGCAAAGAGAGTCGGGATTATCGTGGGACTCAAGAGCGGCCAGGCCAATCTGGGTCTCGCGAGGAGGTTGAAGACCCTCCTAGAGCAGAATGGAAAGAGCTGTACACTGATCGCTTCCTCAGAATTGATTCCAGAATCAATAGAGTCGTTCACAGATCTTGATGGGATCGTAGAGACCGCCTGTCCAAGGGTCGCGATCGACGACCGAAGTCGCTATCATAAGCCCGTGGTCAATCCGGACGAAGCGCTGATCGCGATCGGCAAGAAAAGCTGGGAAGAGTACGGCAAGCATACCGAAGAAGTATGAGATCGAACGCCTGCTACAGCAGATGAAGCCGCATCCTAACCCTCGTATTCGACTCGAGCAGTACACGATCCCTGCGAACATCGCGGCTGACATTCTCTTCCTTGCGACCGCCGTATACCGAGACATCGCCGACAAGGCCGTGGTTGATCTTGGAACAGGCACCGGCAGACTTGCGATAGGTGCAGCCCATATGGGTGCGGGTCGGATAACGGCAATAGATATCGATCCAGCTGCAATCAAGATTGCCCGGGAGAACTCCGAAGCGGCCATGGCTGACGTGGATTGGATAGTTGGCGATCTAGAAGCAATTCGTGGCGAATTCGACACAGTAGTAATGAATCCGCCCTTTGGAACGAAACAGAGGCACCTTGACAAAGTCTTCTTGAGAAAAGCCATCCAGATTGGGCGTGTCGTCTATTCCATACACAAGTCAGCCACGCGGGACCACATCGTACGATACTTGAAGCGATGCGGATGCAAGGTGGACGCGGTTCACGAATACACACTGGACGTTCCAAAGATGTTCGAGCATCACAGGAAACGCAAATACCCGGTCAAGGTTGACTTGTACCGGGTCGAGACAAGAGGAAGCTCGCGATAGTAAGGTGCTGCAGGAATTGTCCCTGCTTATATACGGCTGTTCTCATTATGAGAGAAAGCTTCGGTTGAGCTAACCTCTCCACCCAGAGCTCCATGAGAACAAACAAGGTTCAATCAGAAATGCCTGCAAGAGACTTTCGTAAGCCACAGTTTGTCGTTCCCGGAGAGGATCTATGCGTTGCTGAGGAGTTCTCGCCAGGTCCTGGCACCTACGAGAGTGGCGGTGTAGTCTATTCTGACCTCACTGGCGAGAGAGTCGCAGATCTCAGAGAGAGAAAAGTGAGGGTTGTTGCGAAAGCTAGGATTCCAGTAATGCCGACGGATGGCTCAACGGTGATCGGTGAAGTCACAAGCGGCCATGACAAGTCCGCCATCGTGAGCATATACAAAGTGGACTCGAAAGTCCTCGGCAGACCGTTCACAGGCATTCTCCATATCTCCTCGTCAAGCCCAAGATATGAGCGGAACATGGAAGATGTCTGCAAGACTGGTGACCTAATCAAGGCCAAAGTCTTCAATGACAAGAATCGGATCCCGGAGCTTACGACCGCCGGGAGAGGGCTTGGGGTGATCCGAGCATATTGTTCAAGATGTGGCGGCCTGCTCGTCATGACGGACCGCAGGCTGCAATGTCGACAATGCGGCAACGTGGAGCGCAGACGCTTGGCCGATGAGTCTGAAGTAGAAACGAGGTAGTACGGTTGAATCTCAAGGTTGTAACGAGATCGAAAAACGAGTTGAAGCTCGAGATCCAAGGGGAGGGGCACACCTTCTGCAATCTGCTCCAGTGGATATTGCTTCAGGACAAGGGTGTTGAGATGGCAGGATATGACGTTCCGCACCCTCTGTTTGCAAGTGCGATCCTGTACATTCGGACGAAGCGAGAGTCATCTCCCGAGAAGGCACTGACGCGAGCTTTGGCAAAGGTAGGCGAGATGAGCAACGAGTTCTTGGAAAAGCTCGACAAAGCCGTCGTCCCAAGCTGATCCAAACGCATCACAGCTGAAACGCATCCTTACGGATTCAAAGCTGGCCAAACTGGGAGACGCCTACGTAAACTTCGTCTTCTCGCTCGGCAGATCGAAAGCTCTCGATGAGCCTCAAGGCATCAAAGTCAGCGATAGGATGCTTGCGGAAGCTCTCAGAAGATCAGGACTGAGACAAGAGCTACCGCATCGTATGACCCGTCAGGACTGCGCGAACGCAGTCGAGGCGCTTCTCGTATACGGATACCTGAACAAGCTAGTTTCGCTCGAAGAAGCGGTTGAGCAAATAGCCGTTGCGTCAGATTCTCCAGTCGAGGCGTTTGTTCAGTTGATCAAGGCGGTCGCGAAGAAGATCGAAGACGGGAAGCTCAGTCCCATATGATCAAGAGAGAGATTCGCGTTCTCGGGATAGCTTGCGCTTCGCCTCATCCAAGGAACCTTGCTTCTACTCAGGTAGTGGGTGTTGTTTACAGAGGAAGCCGCTGGCTTGAAGGCGTCATGCGAACCGTCATACCGCGAGAACAGACGAACCTCACCTCTAAGATCGCCAAGATGGCAATCAAATCCCCGCATTACCCTCAATTCAGAGTCATCGTTCTGGACGAGTCAATCACCAGATCTGGAAGCTACATTGACATCGAAGCCCTCAGCAGTAAGACAAGACTTCCAGTGGTGGCGGTCCTTCGTCGGAAGATGCCAATCAAGCGCCTCGCAGAGACGCGAATGGTGCACCGACATGCGCTCAAAGCATTTGCCGGGCTACCCTGTACAAAGTGGAGGGCCGCAGGAAAAGCGTTCTTTGTCTACTTCGCCGGCTTGAGCGGGGTTGACCTCGATGAGCTTCTCGAAGTCTGCGCTTCGAGGGAAGGCCTCCCGGAGGCGGCGAGGGTTGCCAGGATTGCAGCTTCCTCCCTTGAGAAGTTCATAGTCGGACGCGAGCCCCAAGGCAAATGATCTGGCTCTCCTAATGTCCATGACTTCCTCTGAATGTTTTAATAGAGATAGTGAGACTCTCGGTGGCGGATCGGCGAAAATTGAGATTCTGTCCAAAATGTGGGTCGAGGCTCGTACCAGTCAAGAAGGCCAAATCGATCGTCCTGAGTTGCCCGGGTTGCGAATACGAGACTAGGAAACCCGAAAGAAGTGTGCACCCACTGAAGCCTGAGAAGGAGAACATCATCGTTATCGGCAGAGAAGAGCAGAAGATCAGGACTCTACCCAAAATGAAGGTCGAATGCCCCAAGTGCGGCCACATGGAGGCCTTCTACTGGCTAGTGCAAACTCGAGGCGCCGACGAGTCATCCACGCAATTCTTCAGGTGCGCAAGCTGCGGAACCACCTGGAGAGAGACTTCATAGAGCCGCAAGCCTGCACCGAACTACAACCAAGCGATCCAGATCGGAGGATGCGTCGGCGCGTGGAAGGCGACGATACGCGGACTCAGATGCTATTTCTTACTTTCTTCTAGACCATCCGAAAATCGTGACGACGAGTCTGCCCCTTGATGCTTAATAACGTAGCAGAAGCTGAGTGTTAAGCATAAATCAGTATCAAGGTACGTTAGGGCAGGGGACGCATAGTGTTCAAAGCATCTGTGAGTGACGCGAAACTTTGGAAGAACCTCCTGGCCGCTATATCGACCCTGATTGAGGAAGCAGATTTCAACGCAACCCCGGACGGGATCAAGCTAAGATCAATGGATCCCTCTCATGTGGCAATGGTAGATTTTGAATGGCAGAAGACCGCCTTCGAAGAATACACATGCCAAGAACCAACGAAGATACGGGTCAACATAGCGTCAATGCTGAAACTCCTCAAACGCGTCGGCAGCGATGAGATACTAGAAATGCTCTACGACGAGAAAACACGGAAGCTGAACTTGACGCTCAAAGGAAAGATGATGCGCAAGTTCACGATTCCCACGCTTGATCCTGCACAGGAAGAGGTGCCGACTCCAAAGATCACGTTCAATTCCAAGGTCAAGTTGACGACATCGATCTTCAGGGACATCATTGATGATGTACAGGCTGTCAGCGACAATGTTAGACTCGAAACCACACCCGAGAAACTGATCGCTGCCGCCACAACCGAGCTCAGTAGCGCCGTCATCGAGCTTGACAAAGCAAGCGAGATGCTGATTGAACTCGACGTGAAGGAGCCTTCCAAGGCAACCTTCAATCTGAACTATCTATCAGAGATAACGAAAGCGGGCGCTTCGACTTCAGAGATCGTAACGGTCGAATTCTCCAGCAACATGCCGATCAGGCTAGAGTTCGACATACCCCAACAAGGTCGGCTCTCATACTACCTGGCTCCCAGAATCGAAGCTGAATAGGGCAGAAGCGTCCATCTCATAGTCGCAGACTAGACTTGAGATTTCCCGCATTTCTCGCAGAAGGTGTCCTTCTGAGAAATCATGGCTCCACAGAACTTGCACTTCTGCAACTGTAGGAGTCTCTGCATAATCTTGTCGAGCCTATCCGCCGAGCTCAACAGATCCCTTCCCACAGACATTTGCTGGTCGGCGCCTCCGCCATCTTCTGCGACACAACACGCAGAATAGTGTCTATAAGTTCGCTGGATGATTAAGGTGGTCGGCTTGGCGACCCCGACGAGCCGAGAGAGTCAGAAAATGGATGATCCAGACAGATTAGATGCTCCAAGTACTGCTAAACGGCATGCCATCTGCGGGCGAGTTGCCGGGCCGGCTGGTGGGGCTACTTGACCGCGGTCTTGACGAAACTGGATCACGCGAAGTATCCGTTCACGAACGAGGCCGCAGAATACGTAAAGAACCTGAACATCGACCTTAACGACCTTGCCAGCGAAGGATTCTCTGTCATACTAGACCTTGCCGAGAAGAGAATCATTGACGCATTGACGGCAGGAAGGATCGATTCGGAGTCACAAGGCGAGCCCGAAATACTGGCGTACCCAGCTGCATTGATGTTGATCGCGCTAGCAGGTGACGAGAGGGCTCGGAGGAGGTATGCTCTAGGTGAATCAAAGCGAGCCTACGAGTTGCTTAGACGAGAATCGCCAGACTTGCTGATACAGATCGCTGAACACACGTTTGGGTGGAATGCCAAAATCGTCAACAAAGAAATCGGTGACGCCCTCTATGAATTTGCCCTGTCCTATCCTGACTACTTGAGAAACGGCGTGAAGATACGCGATCCTGATTGGAAGCTTACGAATAAGGTTTTGGAGCGGGGGTACGTCTATTGCGACAAAGACGAGTTTGCGAGACTGCTCAAGGAAGAAGTTGAAGTCAGAGTTCTCTCCAGGATCTCTGGGTACTATGGATCCGTTCCGGAGGCTATTGCTCCAGGAGTTGAAAGGATCAAGAAGCTGGTGGCCGCTAGAGCACAGATGTACGGCATCGAAGAAGCTCCAAAAGCTATCTTGGCTGCTGCGATGCCTCCGTGCATGAAGGTTCTTCTTTCAAGCCTCAGTAGCGGAAAACACATTCCTCACATTGGGAGGTTCGCGATCACGGCGTTCCTGAGTAACATCGGAGTCAGCGACGAAGAGATCCTCAAGATGTTTCACACACAGAGTGATTTCAGTGAGAGGATAGCAAGGTATCAGGTCCAACACATCTCAGGAAGCAGAGGCGGCAAGAAGAAATACACTGCCCCCAGCTGCAAGACTATGAAAACGCACGGTCTGTGCGTCAACCAAGATGAGATATGCGCCACCATATCGCATCCCCTCTCATACTACAGAAAGAAAGCAAGGATGATAGCTGCAGCATCAAGGAGACAGAGAACGGCACAGGCGCCGAGGCCTGTTGTCTCATAGAGCGGCCAGCCAGGACTTGGCCTGGCCTCTACCCGTGACGGGTGATCGCATTTGAGACGAAGTTCACCGAGTTCAGTCCTCCTGGTCTTGCTTTTGCTGCTTCCCGTTGTGTGCTTCCTCACCCTTCAGAACAGAAATCATCTCGAAGTTTCCAAAGTGATTGATCCCTTCTTATTCTTCGGCAAATATTCAGCGAGCAGCACGAGCGGAACAGTCGTCAAGGCACTAATCACCTCACCGAGCCCCTTGACACTGTCTCAGCGAATGAGGCTCGGTTCACTTGGTGTGATTACGGGTTCGGTAGGCAAAGTGACAACTGTTGAGTTGCCCTTGGCCGCAATTGAAGAGGCTGCGGGGCTTGATTTCGTTTCTGGGCTGTTCGCTCCGAGGAGTTTTCGCCCTACACTTGACGTGAGTGCGCCTGAGATCGGTGCCACCTACGTGTGGCAGAACGTCACAGATACACGTGGCAAATCGGTTGATGGATCTGGCGTTCTGATTGGCGTGATCGACACCGGAGTGGATTTGTCTCATCCAGACCTGAAGTTCCCGAACGGAACATCTAAGGTCGTGTACTTGTGGGATCAGACCGTGTCAGGAAAGCCACCAGCGGGCTTCACTTACGGCGTCGAGTGTTCATCGAGTGAAATCAACCATGGAGAGTGCCCACAAAGAGACACGTTCGGCCACGGCACACACGTAGCCTCAATTGCCGCAAGCTCTGGTCTTGCATCAGGCAAGTACCGTGGGATCGCCCCTGGCGCCTCTCTCATAGTTGTAAAGAGTGGGACCTCGTTATGTGGCGGTCAAAGTTGGACCTTTCAAGACAGTGATATCATCGACGGCCTACAGTATCTCGTGGATAGGGCACACGCGCTCGGGGAAAGGCTCGTGATCAACCTGAGCTTTGGAGGAAACATCGGAGGACACGACGATATGAGCCCCCTCGAACTCGTCCTTGACGATCTGAGCGCGCAAGGGGTTGTTGTGACCGTTGCGGCTGGGAACGAAGCGGACAGCCAGATTCATGTGACAGGCTCCCTCAGCCGCACCAATTCCTCGCGTGTCGGGTGGGGACCCACCGGACAAGCTCACAGCGCGGTCGTTGACGTCTGGTACCCGAGTGATAGAATCATCTCAGCCACCCTCGTCACGCCCTCAGGAGAAGCTGTATCGGGGCCAACCGGATTCAATGGAACAAGGACCGCAGACGGTCTGGTCACTATCATCCCAGCGACGACAGCTAAGGGAAAGGAGCTCACGGTCTCAGTCGAGACTAATGACACATTGCAGACCTCCGGCTGGAATGTGATCCTCAACGCTATGAATGAGGGTCCCGACCTGAAGTGGGACGCTTGGGTGGACAGCGACAGTTGCTCCTCACCAGCCGCGTCTTTCTTGAGCGGCGACGGTTACAAGATCGACGTGAGTGGCACGGTGACAGTTCCCGGCACGGCGAGTGGCGTTATTGCGGTTGGAGCGTACGTGAGCAAAGTCTCCTGGGTCAACCTGTCGGGGAAGAAGGTTCTCGCGCAAGGCTATCGCGTCGGTCAGATTGCGGATTTCAGTTCAAGAGGTCCAACGAGGGATGGGCGGACGAAACCCGACGTGTCAGCTCCCGGACTACTCATTGCTGCAGCTCGTTCATCAGATGTTCCCTCCGGCGATAACGATCCTGATCAGTATCATCGGATCCTAGCTGGGACGAGCATGGCGGCTCCTCACGTCGCAGGCGTGGTTGCGTTGATGCTTCAGTACAGGCCTCAGCTTGCACCGCAAGAAGTCAGGTCTCTACTGATCGAGGGAACGAACCTTGATGACTTCACAGGTTTCATCGATGCGTCCGAAGGATCGAATGAATGGGGTTGGGGAAAGGTGGACGCGAGAACCGCAACCTCCCTCTTCAGAGTATCCTCGATACTAGAATCGCTCCCTCCGACATTCGCTGTTGACTTGGCCGTTGACGGGCAACCTCAGGGGATCCTTCGTGGAGGCGAGGTCCTGACCTTGCGCTTCCGGTCCGGCAGTCTCCACTCATTCCATTTGACAGGTGAGACCTTCACGGCAAACACGACGCGATGGGTAGTTGCTCAATATGGTGCTGCTTTCTCCGCCAACGACGCCTTCAAGCCAAATGTTCGAGTTCAGTATCTGCTCTCGCTAGAAACGTCAGTCGGCCATGCTGAGGGCGGGGGATGGTATGATGCGGGGACCTATGCTAACTTCACGGTCAGGCTGCCCGAGATTTCGAGAGGCTTTGGTCAACTTCTAGGTGTGACCTTCTACTTTGACCATTGGGTTGACGAACATGGGAACAGAGTATCGTCGGGATCTCTGCAGATGGATTCGTCTCACACGCTCAGAGCCTCATGGAGCACCCGACTCACAGACTGGCGACCGGTTCTTGTACTAGTCATCCTGATCGCAGCTGCGATACTGGTTCTTGAATCAAGACGAAAAAGACTGCGAGAAGAGCGGCAGCTCGACTCAGGATCAGTTGATGCTCGGTCGAGCCACGCCCAACGAGCAAGAATACATTTGTCCTCGCGTTGATAGTGGGCGTACAGATAGGGAGCGGCTGCCAGACGGCCTTGGCCATTGCTCAGGATAGAGATCGGATTAGTTTCATCAAACAGGCCTTCTTGCGGTACTATGGTAGACAGAGCAGCAGGATCGCTCTGCCGCCAGACTTTAGATCGAGGGAATTCGCATTTCTCGCATTCGGCGAGAAATTCATGACGCGCCACAAAGCAATCGGATCACAAGAAGAACTAGTTAGCACCATACGAACGCTCGTCCCGTCGGACATCTACTATTCGACCGCCTACTACTCGAAACCTGCCGAAGAGATGGAACGCAAGGGTTGGCTCGGATCCGATCTCGTCTTCGATGTTGACGCCGATCACATCGAGACTCCATGCAAGGCAAATCATGACATGTGGCGCTGCAGTAGCTGTGGACTTGCGAAGCATGGAAAAGCTCCCGCTCAGTGTCCAAACTGTGGGAAAGCGAAGTTTGAAGAGCACGCGTGGTTCTGTGACGAGTGCTTGAGCGCAGCAAAGAAAGTAGTCCTCAAGCTAATTGACTTTCTAACAAGGGATTTTGGAATATCCGAAGATGAGATGCATATATTCTTCTCCGGACACCGCGGTTACCACCTTCACGTGAGAACCGAACAAGTTCGCAAACTCGACGAGTCTCAAAGGAAGGAGATCGTTGACTATGTCTTGGGATTGGGGCTTGATGCATCCTACCATGGGCTGTACAAGCAACGCGTCATTGTTGGGCCGCAGCCCGATGACCCAGGATGGGGGGGCCGTTTCGCGCGTGAAATCCACAGGCTCACATTGAAAGGAACTGAAGACGAGCTAGTGGACTCGGGTTTCTCACGCCGTCAAGCCGGAGCAATCATCAAGGGGAGAGAAGAGAGAAGCGAACGCTGGAGAGAAAGAGTGCTGTGGAGCGAATTCGAAAACAAGTTACACATAAACGAATCCGTTTGGAGAACTATAGTCAACAAAGCCATCTTGAGAGGTGCGTTGCCTGCAGAGATCGATACAGTTGTGACCACGGATATCCACAGATTGATCCGCCTGCCCGAGACACTCAACGGGAAGACAGGCCTTCGAGCTATGGCGGTTTCAAACTTAGATACCTTTGATCCATTTGTTGATCCAATAGCTTTTGAAGGAGAGGAAACAGTTCGAGTCACCGAGGCACCAGCCTTTAGAATGGGGAACGCGACCTACGGACCCTACGTCAAACAGGAAGTGACGCTACCAACTGCAGCTGCTATGCTGCTACTCTGCAAAGGTGTGGGTGGTCCCATACAGAAATGAACCGCGACGAACTCTACCAAATCTGGAAGATCGAGAAGAGCGAGAAGACGCTCCAAAAGCTCCCACCACAATTCTACGCGGAGGTCAGGAAGCTACTTAGCGATAGCAGGGCGGCTTCAGCAGCAACCGGTCAAGATCGAACTCAGAAAGCTATCACTGAAAAAGAGTTCAAGATACTACAGCGGCTAAGCACGGAGATCGCCAAGACACGCATGAAGAAGATTGTCGACGCAGCACTCTCCGGATTGAGAGTTGGAACCGAAGTGCTAGCCCAAGAAGAAGCGGAGTTCGCGAAAATAATTGCAACTCATGTAGGAGACTACTATCGCTTCGTCGACGAACTAGGACTAGGCAGTCCGTCCTCCGAAGAGAAGGCACCGAGCAAGCCAGCTGAAGTCGGGTTAGAGGTCGTGCGTTTCCTTTCAGACTTCCCAGCGATCATCGGCGTAGACCTGAAAACCTATGGCCCCTTCAAATCCGAGGACATCGCCACATTGCCAGCCGAGAATGCCTCTGCGCTCATCAGCCAAGGAGTCGTCAAGCAAGTTCGCTTCTCCGAAGGAATAGCGCCAGCTACGCAATCCGGATAGTGTCTCGTTGGGGCTACGCCCAGGTTTTGTGGCGCTTCTAGGTGCCTAGCGTCTGGGCTTCTCTTTCTTGCCTTTGAGTAGGGCGTCGAGAGACACGCCGTTGCACGCGTATACTTTCAATCGAATTCCCGGGATATCCCCCATGCTCTTACCTTCGGCGCCGCCTATGCCCTCTATCAAGACCTCATCGTGCTCATCGATGAAGTTCATGGCACCGTCGCCGGGCAAGAACGCCGTGACGACTTTTCCATTCTTTATCAGCTGAACTCGAACGCACTTGCGCACAGCACTGTTCGGTTGACGACATTCGACGCCAACCTTCTCGAGAACTATCCCTCGGCCCTGCGGGGCTCCTTGGAGAGGATCCGCTTTGTAATCCAAGCCAAGCATACGGCGTTTGTAGGGCGGATAGTGCCATCGGAATCGCTTGTGCCTACGTTTTAACTTGCGAGCAGCCAATAGGCCCCGCGATGATTTGCCCATTATGACACCTGTATCCTGAAACTCCTCGTGCTAGACCTTGACCCGCCTTATATGTTGTGCGTAATTCGCAGCACAAATACAGAAGGCTTGAAAGCAATAAGTCGAGAACATGGTTCGGGTCGCCCATGAGGAAGAGCATCCTCGACAGCAGACTTCCAACGGCGTTTATTGATCGAGAGAACATGCTCAGGATTCTCGACGAGACCCCAGAAGCCTACGAGCAAGCCTACAAATCCGCGTTGGATTCTGGTAATCTTCCGCAGTCTCTCTCGGCACCTCCACCGTACTTGGCACTTGTGGGTATGGGTGGCTCAGCGATAGCGGCCGACATACTGAAAGAATGGCTCTTTGACGCTCAGACATCAATCGAAGTCATACGAGGGCCTCAACTGCCGGGTTCAATCGGTGCCGGTACATGTGTCCTAGTTGCCAGCTACTCAGGCCAGACAGCTGAGGCATTAGAAGCCTTGAGCGAAGCTCGAAAGCGTGGTGCTCAGATTTCATGCATCACCTCAGGAGGAGAGTTGCTCAAGATTTGTCGAGAAAACAGAATCCCTCACATAGAAGTCGCGGCTGGACTGCAGCCGCGTGAGGCATTGCCTCATCTTCTGTGCGCCTCTCTTGTGATACTTGAGAGGTGGGCCGTCTGCGACCATCAAACGATTCATGCTGAATTGAGGACTGTGAAAGACCAGCTGGAAGGACTCAGAGAGAAGATCCGATTCGAACGACCTCAGGCTAGAAATCCTGCCAAACAGTTGGCCCTTCGACTTCGCCGAACAATCCCGTTCATTTACACGTCCCATCGTCTAGGGGCAGCTGGCAGGAGATTCAAGAATCAACTCAACGAGAACTCAAAGGTACTTGCAAAGTTCGAAGTTCTTCCGGAAATGCTCCACAACGAGGTTCAGGGGTGGCATATGTTGAAAGAGGGATTTGCTGATTCTGTATCGTTCGTGTTCCTGAGAAGTCGCGAAGACGAAGAGGAAGCCAACCAATTCAGGAGATTGAAGCGTTTGATCCGCCAACGGGGAGGAAAGAGAATACACGAGATCTCTCTGAAATGTCCGACGACGCCTTGTGCAGTCCTCACAACGATCTACTATTGCGACTATGTTTCGTTCTACCTCGCGATTGCACGGGGAATAGACCCGACCCCTGTCAGAACAATTCAGTCATTGAAACGTCTGACGCGACCTTTGCGGAGCTAGAACTATCCATCAATTTCCCACGGTCGGCAATGCAAAAACATACAAACAAGTGCGGAGCCTCATGGGGTTCTATCCGTTACAGTCGTGGAGGAATGAAGTAGTTGTCGTATGAAGAACGCGCAAAATCGATTGGAATCAAGATCCCACAAGCTGCAACCCCTATCGGCGCATACCTACTCGCAGTTCAGGGCAGCACACTAGTTTTCACAGCGGGTCAAGGTCCCGTAAGAGACGGTGTTTCCGTGTTCAATGGCAAAGTCGGGCGAGACATCACAGTTGAGGATGCGTATGAAGCTGCGAAACTAGCCGCGTTGAACTGTTTGGCCGCAGCGAAATCACTTCTGGGAACGCTCGACAGAATCGAGCGTGTCGTCAAGGTAAACGGCTATGTCAACAGTGCTCCAGGGTTCACGGATCAGGCCAAAGTGATGAACGGTGCCTCCGATCTCTTGGCACAAATCTTCGGAGAGAAGGGACGCCACGCTAGAACATCGGTGGGCGTCAGCGAGCTTCCGCAGGATATCGCTGTGGAAGTGGATCTTGTTCTAGCTTGTACTTCATGATCGCCAGCTGATTCTGTCGAGCTTGAAGGAGCTATTTCAGCGGCAAAGGCGGCTGCCTTGCTCCACAGTTCGGACAGAAAACCGCCAGCATGATCAGTTGTGCTCCGCAGTTCACGCAGTATTTTGTCCCTCGTGCAGGTTTACGAGGTGGAGGCAGAGGTTCTGGAACTCCGGAGGTAGCAGTAGCGGTGGACGCAGCGAGAGTCGCAGGAGCCTGTGGGCCGCGTGTTCTGTCTGCGTAGATGAAGAACATCAACAGTGTGAAGAACGCCGAGAGTATGGCGGAAATCACGTAGTAGACAATGTTGTTGGCCCTGAGCATCAGTTCCAGCAGACGAGTGCCATCCGCATAGATAGTCGGGCTGGTTAGCTCCGAATACGAGAAGCTCGGCCACACGAGGGATGCAACCCAAGAGGCTGCGAGCAAAGCGACTCCGGATATCACAATGTAACCTATCATCGTAGCGAAGTTCCTTCGCGTAAAAACAAAGCTTGACTTGATCGATTTCAATATTCCAAGATCATCCATCACGAGCGCCTGCATCCATGGCAAGAGGAAGATGTAGAGGACGAGCTCGACTAATCCAACCACGAGTATGATCCCAAGCAATCCGAAGATGATTGGAGCAAGCAAGCTGAGGATAGCCGCGGGTGCAACTTCTTCCGGAGGGGTCAGCTGTCCGATATTGAGGCTGACAGTGCTCGCCACCAAAGCTGCTATTCCAAGAGCCACTGGAAGAACGAATATTATCGCGACCAGTATGCGGCCGCCGAGGATCCGCAGGAAGTACTTCTTGGCTCCCACCCACAGATCGGCAAGTCTTGTTCGCCCGTCGATGACCGCGCGCTTGTTCATGTATGCCCAGCCAGCGGTCAGGAATGTATCGACAAGGAAGATTCCAATCGCGAAGAGCAGCACGCCCCCCACAATCGTTTGGATGAGGCTCCAAGTGTCTCCGGTCAGGCCGAATGCTACCAAAAGCGGAAACAGCGTGAAGGACGCCACCACTAGGAAAGCGAGTGGTACAACAACCTGAGTCAAGATCGGCGGCACGATAAGTATCCAGTTGTTCCTTATTCGCGCTGCAGATTGACTGATCAACGCTCCTAGATCCATCTGTATCGCCGCAACGACTAGCTTCGTCAAGCTTCGACAACGAATTCGGGATTTAAGCACGGCGTTCAGAGGTTCCGTGCTCAGGACCTCATGTCTCGCTTGTAGTCTCCCGTGTCATGATCAAAAGGTATCTTGCGACCTTCGCAGAACGCGGCGAGGTTATCGATTAGTCCCTTCCAATAGAACGTGATAGAGTCGCGATCCTGTTCCTTTTCGTACGCATCGAGGTGGTCAAAGACAAGTAGTGTCGCTTTGCCTCCGTCTTTCTCCACGAAGCTCCAGATGCCCAGGCCAGAGACGATGTCGCTGTATCGATGCACGACCGTGTGATTTCGCACCAACGCCACTATCTCGGCGCTCGGGTAGTTGTCCCCTACGAGTTTGCCTCCTACCGCGAATTTCTCGACACGACATCGCGGGTCGTACCAGATCTTCAGAGTTCCTGTCTGCTGAAAGGACCTGTACACTCGGGCGACAGGAGTTTTGACTGTTTTCTCAAGGTGAATCGTGCCTGCCAAGTTTTCCAATACTCGACGTACTCAATGAACTCATCGAGAGCTCAACCTTGCGCTTTACAACGATGAACAGAAGGGCACCTGCGTGTTCTCGAAACCGGTGACGTACGCCGATTTCACGGATGGTGCCGGCAAGTATCTCGTCAGCCCTACGGTCATGCTTCGAAAGTTCACGCAACAGGTAGCCCCTCAACCCATCAGGGGGACCATGATAGTTGTCCACAAGCGCACGAAACCACTTCGCAGCCGCCGCCGCAACCACCTCAGCCTTACTCGTCGCTCCGCTCATGCCGCCAAGACAATGACGGACCGCACTTAAGGGACAGAGGCAAGACGCGCCAGCAGGGAGACCCAAACGAAGATGTCAAAGCAGCAAACGAAGTCGCGCACCTGTTTCACCTAGGACTCAGACTCACGCTTCACCGATCCCTTTCCCGTTAAAGTTCAAAGAAGCAGTGTTCGATGGCATGAGTCCGCTTGCTCATCCAAACAATTGCCCGCATCCGTGGCTGCAAAGCATGTTCAGATTGACGGAAGAACATGAAACCACCAGATACCGATGCCTAGTCTGCGGCGCCGTCGTCCACTCACACGAACTCGAAGAGCAAAGAAGAGAAAGCTCTAGGGTGCGTTCGCTTTGCGTTGCTCCTACCGTTGGGAGCCCGTCACGTTGCCGGTTGGTGAGTCATGGTGCTTTCATAGATGCGGCCAATTGGTCGCTCGTCTTGACCGTGAATCCTGCTATGTTGGCCTCGGCGGTGCCGGCACAGCAGACGATGATTGAAGCAGACCTATCTTCTGCCGGGCCGTGAACCTATACTCGCGCAGGCGCTTCTTGAAGCATTGACGATTGTTCAGCAAAGCCTCAAGAGCCACTAGAGGGCCTTGTAACTCCATGCAACCAGAGGAGTTTGAAACCAGAAACGCTCTGCTTGATCACTTTTCCTCTCGGGCGAGTGACCATGTAACACAGTTGCTGACCATTGCGTTGATTGGTCTCACATTGATTGAGGCTCGACCCCCGCCATATGTCCTTGTTATTGGTGTCCCTGCTGTGCTCGTAGTGGCCCTGTGGGTTGCCGGCCGGATGGTTTACTGGAGCTACCTTTCTCACATGATCCTACTGGTTCCAGACGCCCTAGGTAAGGAGTTGGCGCAGGAAACGCCCGGAACCAGGTACTTTGATCCGACCTTGGAGAGTTGGTGCCTACACCGAGGCGCCGTAGAGGCAGTGGCGCAGGGTCGCAAACCTGTGAGTTGGTTCAGTTCACTTACCCCGCAGAGACTCGTAACGCTGTGTGGTGTCTATTTGGTCCTCGTGGCTCTGGCACTTATCCTCTGGGTGAACCATGGTTTCTAGCGACTAGACACACAGTCAAGCTACTTAGCACTTGGAACCGTAGATAGCGAAGGAGATCCAGGCTACTTGGAGAGCGCCGATGTCGTGCCGGCAGACCTCGAAGGCCTATAACTTCTCTTTCTCCCAAGGGGAAGGCGGAAACCGAATTGTGGAAAGTTTCGGCCCCTTCGGTCCCGAGATTGGGCGTTGGAGATCTTGAAGGGGGTTCGGCTTGACCATTGATCTCACATCAGCTTATTAGAAAGTAGCTTCAAGACACAACATACTGCAGTGGTTGCTGAGTTTGACGAAGCGTTCACATTTCGTGTTCGGTCGCGTTACTCTGACACTGCGTCCCCGCAAGAGATTGTCGGAACCGGAAAGAAAGAAGCTAGCGCAACACTTCGTCGATGTTGACCTTTGGTCGTTTGAGAAAGGCATCGTTCTTGATCATGTGATGTTCCCGGAGCACCTAGCTTTCAAGACTGCCGACGGCGTGACAATAGGCGTATACGACAGTGGCAGGGTGGACCTAGAGACGGAAAATGTCGAGGCCTCTAGCGCACCGAGAATCGAAAAGCTCGCTTTTCGCGTGCTAGGGAACATTAGGCGAGTCGGACGACTGAAGACTACTTATGGGGCAAGGTTGTTCTTGCACAGTTACGTGAAGGAAAGGAAATTGCTCCGTTTCATCCACACATGCTCCGTTTCGGCCCTGAATCCATATTTGAAGCAGAAGCTAGGCGAACGAGTAACAGTACAGGGTCTTCTCGTTCGGTTGGACAGAGGCACGCTTGTGGGCATGACCCTACCGAATGACTTGGATTTCTTGGCTGCATACGAGGTATCCAGGCGCCGCAAAGGCTTATTGCGTCGCGTCATGAATGAGGCAACTTCAAGAGCAGAAGAACTGGGATGATAGCGATGTTTCCCCTCTGGCATCCGCAGGACGAAGTGGAACGCCATCGAGGTCTCTCGGGTCAGTTCAAGGCCGACCTTTCGGCGAGAAGTAGTCGTGCACGAAGACATCTATTTGCCTGGCCGATTCGGGACTGGCTTTCAGGAGACGGCTCCAGACATCCTCTTGCTCTTCATCATAGGGGATATGATGTAATGGAAGACCTGAGAGGCACTTTCCGAGCTAGGAGAATTGTGAAAGCAATCTCGGTGAAACCTCAAGACATGGCTAAGTCATGGGTTCGACTGCAAACTGGATCTATGCCAGGCAGACCCAAACGCGTGTCGAAAGACAGGATCATCAACGAGTTCCTAAGAGAAGAAGGACTCAAGTAAGCTCTTCGGGCCTCGCCACCCTTAATCCCAGTTTCTTTGCTGCTCTCCTAAAATCTTTGATATTCCTAGTCACAAGGATAGCGTTTTCCTGTTTTGCGACAACAGCGTGTACTGCATCCGTCAGATGAGTTGGCACTCCACGCGCTTGATCAATCATGGGCTGCGTGACTTTGACAACTGACAATTTGCCCATTTGCTCGTATTTTTCAAAGTAAAACGCTTTGACGTCGTTTGTTGACAATGACATCTTCTTGGAGAGTTCCTTTAGAGTCAGGTTCGAGATTACGAGATAGTAGGTGCATTCGACTACCTTTTCGAGCAAGCGCTCAGTTCGATAGAATGCGGGATTGAACTTGAGCATCTCTCTGAACCAGGTGTTGAGGAAAACGTCTGTGTCAACGTAGATCCTGTTCATGCCCGTGAATGCTGTAATCAGCCGTTAAAGCGCTTTCCGGGTGGGTATTAGTCGGAACAAGTCTCATCATGAGGGTGGCGGAAAGGGAGCTTGAGGGCTCCAACGAGTGACAGCGGCTCTGAACCTTCATGACTGTGCGCTCCCTCTGCCTGCACGACGCAAAGAGTGGAGAGCAGGATGTCATCTACCGGAGTCTTGCCGGCTTCGTCGCTCGTGCCGGCCAATGTTTATCGTCAAAGTCTCATGCCCTATGTCATGTTTAAATACGCCCCGGCGGGCTTCCCTTGATCGGTTACGACGTTGCTTCTGCCTGATGAGATCGCATCAAAGTCCGTGATTCCAGCGATCCGAGCAATGGTTGCTCGCAGGCTTGTGGATGAGCATGGGATGACTCAGCAACAGGCTGCTCATCTCTTGGGAATCACTCAACCAGCAGTGAGCAAGTACATGCACAACAAACGCGGGGTCGCGATAAAGCTAGAGGGAATACCTCGTGTAGACGAGGCAACGAACAAGATCGTCGTCATGCTCGTTTCCGGGAAGGCAGGGCAGGTGCAGATAATGAGTAAACTCAACGAAGTCTCGATGCAGGTTCGGAAGAGTAGACTCATGTGTGACCTTCACAGACGCCTCGAACCCGGCTTGAACCTAGGCAGCTGCCGCATATGCGAAACCTAACCTATTTCTGACATAGAAAGCAAGCGATGAATCGAGAGACAGGTTGACACAACATGAGCACGGACACCGCAAAACAATCACAATCATCTTCCCCTTCCCCTGGAACGAGGCCAGCTCCGGGTATCTGGGTTGGAAGTCTGAGAGATCTTGTCGAGAGAGTAGTAGGCTCTGCTCCTATGAAGCACTTGGTCAATTGGAGTCGTATCTATTCGCTTTGGCCCGTTCACCTGACGACGGCCTGTTGTTCGGCTGAATTCGGCGCCATGATGAGTGGAAGGTACGACCCGGAAAGATTCGGTATGCAAGCTGCGGTGGGGGCCATGCGTCAGAGCGACCTGCTGATAATCGAAGGGACTGTAACGAAGAAGATGCTGAAGAGAATTAAGGTCATCTGGGAACAGATGCCCAATCCGAAATATGCAATTGCGATGGGGGACTGCGCTTGCTCAGGCGGCCTCTTTCACGACTCTTACAGTATAATCAACGAAATTGAGAAAGCCATACCGATTGACGTCTACATACCAGGATGCCCTCCAAGGCCAGAAGCAGCTCTTAACGCTGTCATCAAGCTGAGAGAGAAGATCCGACGAGAGGAAGTCTATCCGAAATGAGCTCCCCATCCTTGACTGCAGAAGGCCACATTGCAGATGCTATCAGAGAGCACATGGGCGGTGAAGTCGAGAACGTAAGGATCCTTCGCAAGAGTCGCATATCCGTTGTTGTCCCCAAGGAGGTAGTGAGAGAAGTCGCGGAATGGTTGCAGGGGCTCGGGTTTGATCACACGCTTGCGGTGTCTGGAGTTGATCACCCATTGGAGAATCGTCTCGACGTCGTGTATTTTCTCTCGTCCTACTCGCACGACGATCTAAAACACTTAGTCATTTCACTTGAGGTTCACCTAGAACGAGAGAACCCGTCACTGCCTTCGTTGACACCAATTTGGGAAAGTGCCAACCTGTTTGAACGCGAGGCGTACGAGATGTTCGGAGTGAATTTCGCAGGTCATCCAAATCTCGAGAAGCTATTGCTGCAGGACAACTGGGATGGTCCACCTCCCATGAGAAAGGACCTGAAAATTCCGGAGATGGGGTAGGTTGTCGACGCTCGATCTGAACGTTGGCCCTCAACACCCGGGCTCTGGCCACATGAGAATCATGGTCAGAACTGACGGCGACTTGATAGTTGAGGCAAAACCTGAAATCGGCTACGTTCACCGCGGATGCGAGAAGATAGCAGAATCAAGAAACATCATAAAGAACATTCCCATGCTTGAGCGTCCCAATATTGCTGACGCCTCTCACCTAAACTGGTCTTACATTCAACCTATCGAAGAACTTCAGAAAGTCGACGTGCCCGAACGCGGTCAATACATTCGTACGATACTCTGTGAGATCAATAGGATAGCGAGCCACCTTTACGGAATGGCCATAATGGGAGGAATCTTCTCAGGACATACCACAATGTACATGTTCGGATTCGGAGACCGGGAACTACTTCTTGACCTGGCTGAGATGCTTACAGGTGCTAGAATGACGTTCTCCTTCTTCGTCCCTGGAGGCGTACGACGTGATCTTCCGAAGGGTTTCAAAGAGAGACTGTTGGAGACACTTGACTATCTGGAGCGTCGGCTCCCGGCGATTGACCGTATATTCGTGAGCAACCCTGTCTTCATCGAACGTGGAAGAGGCGTCGGAGTTCTCAGAAAGGAGGATGCAATCAGGCTCGGTGTAGTCGGCCCGGTTTTGAGAGCCTCTGGCGTGCCATGCGACGTGAGAAAAGACGCGCCCTACGGAGCCTATGACAAGATAGACTTTGAGGTTCCTACATTCAAGGAAGGGGACAGCCTCTCACGGTGGCTGGTCAGATTCGAGGAAATGAAACAGAGCATCTCGATCTTACGGCAAGCTATTCGAGACATCCCGAACGGCCCCTTCGCAAGGAAGAGCCCAATTGTAGTTCCCAAGGGAGAAGCCATCGGCAGGATCGAATCTTCCCGTGGAGAGATAAACCACTACATCATCGGGGACGGGAACGACAAACCGTACCGAGTCAAAATGAACACTGGCTCGTTCAAGAACTTGCTAGCGCTTCCGTTCTTGCTGAAAGGCGTCCGCATTGGCGACATGCCGATAATCTACGGGAGCCTAGACTATTGGCCTGTGGAAGCAGACAGGTAGGAGATGAGGTCAGTGTCGGCTGTTGAGGCATTCTGGGAAGGTGTGAAACACATCTTCAAGAAGACCTTCACACTGAAGCATCCTTACCAGAGACATGAATTCGCCGATGGGTATCGGGGAAGGCATCTCCTATACATGGACCTATGTACCGGATGCGGAATCTGCGCGTGGATCTGCCCTGAGAAATGCATCACGATGGTTCCCGTTACTGACCAGAAAACGTATCCGCAAAACCCGTACAAGAGATTCCCCCAGTACTGGTACATCCGTTGCTGTTTCTGCCATTTTTGCACCGACTACTGTCCTACTGGAGCCCTGGACTACACGAGCGACTATGATCTCGCGGAGTATGAGAAGGAGTTGATCCTATGGAGCCCCGAGAGGCTGTCGAGAGTTCCTGAAGCATACGAAGGATACCGTACGAAGTTTCACGGCTGGGCCGGCGTCGACCATGTGCCCTCGACGGAGAGTCGTGAGACAGGTAATGAGTGAGATTCAAGACGCCATCATTCGAAAGATAGGTCGACGAAAGAAGTCTCGGAGGCGAACCCGGGGGCCTTACCGAAAGTCATCAAGAGCTGGAATGAGCGCTGTCGAGTCATGATGTAGTCGAGTCACAGCAGTTGGGTTTGAGGAGAACGTGGGGAGGTCTGTGAAGAGGTGGCGAAATATAGAAGTATGACGTATGTTATAATCAAAGGGCCAATGCCCGCGCTCGTTGAGCAGAGGTGGAGAGAATGCCGCTGAATGTGACCAAGGTACGTGCAGATTTCCCTATTCTGAAGAGGAAGATAGGAGGGAAACCGCTCGTCTACTTGGACAGCGCTGCGACCTCACAGAAACCGAGAGTAGTCATCGACGCAATAGACCGATACTACCGCGAGTACAATGCGAATGTTCACCGAGGTATCCACCGACTGAGTGAAGAAGCGACGATTGCGTTCGAGCAGTCAAGGGAAAAGTTCGCTCGCTTCATCGGCGCAAAGACCGCTAAGGAAATCATCTTTGTACGAAATGCAACCGAAGCCCTGAATTTGGTAGCATTTAGTTGGGCAAGAGCGAACCTCAAGCCTGGGGATCGCGTTCTGCTGACTGAGATGGAGCACCACAGCAATATCGTCCCATGGCAGATGGTGGCAAAAGAGAAAGGCCTCAAGCTCGACTACGTCAGGATCAACGATGACGGGATACTCGACTGGGCGAGCTTCGCAGAACTGATCAAACAAAGCCCCAAAGTCTTCAGCCTTGCTCACGTTTCAAACGCGTTGGGAACAATTAATCCAGTCAAAGAGATGGCACGAGAAGCTCACAAAATTGGTGCGACCGTCATAGTTGATGCGGCCCAGTCCGTTCCCCATATGCCGGTCGACGTTGCCGATCTAGAATGCGATTTCCTGGCAGCATCAGGCCACAAGATGCTGGCACCTGCCGGAACAGGAGTGCTCTATGGAAGACAAGACCTTCTCGAAAACATGGAGCCGCTGATGGGGGGCGGGGAGATGATAAAGGAAGTTCATCTCCAGAGCGTTAGGTGGAATGACCTCCCATGGAAATTCGAGGCGGGAACTCCGAACATCGAAGGAGTCATAGGTCTGGGGGTGGCGGTGGACTACCTCTCAAAGTTGGGAATGCAAAATGTAAGAGAGCATGAAAAGGATATCACGAAATACGCGCTCGAGCGGCTTGCAAGCGTAAAGGGCCTAGCCCTGTACGGGACGAAGGACATAGAAAAACGCGGGGCGGCGGTCTCATTTAATCTCGGAAATATTCATGCCCACGACCTAGCGACGGTACTCGACATTCAGGGCATAGCGATAAGGTCAGGGCACCATTGTGCACAGCCACTGATGGAACGACTGAGAGTGCCAGCTACCTCTCGGGCTAGCTTCTACATCTATAACACAAGGCGGGAAGTTGACATTCTCGTAAGGGCTCTCGAAACGGCTAGGAAGATGTTCAACATTTGACCAAAGGCATCTACAAGGAGACGATCCTGGACCACTACAGACATCCCAGAAACTACGGAGACCTACCAAACGCGAACGCCCGAGCCAAGGACTCAAACGTCCTGTGCGGGGACGTAGTCGAGATGCAGCTGAGAATCGACGCCAACAGGATTGACGAAGCGCGCTTTAGAGGAGAGGGATGCGCGATAAGCATAGCGACGGCCTCGATGCTCACGGAATTCGCTAAAGGAAAGTCAATCCGGGAGATCAAGAAACTCGGAAAGGAAGAGCTCATTAGGCTTCTCGGAGCGGACCCGGGACCGGGGAGAATCGAATGTGCGCTTCTCGGGCTCGAAGTTTTGAAGGCGGCAATCGATGGAGGGCAAGATCCCACGGGTCCCGAAGAACTCGACCGCTAACGGTTCCAGACAGCGCCAGATAGCAGGGAAACGTTGAATTAGAAGTAGTCTAATCTAGCGGCAGTAATCCCTGAAGGTAGGTGCCCGGCTGCTCCCCTTGGTGCGTCCGTATGCGTGCGATTTAGGGTCAAAACCCAACGTTTTGGCCGCGTCTACCCTTATTAGGGCGTCTTCTTGTGCTAAGGGGGAGTTACGTTAGGGTTCCTAATTTTCAGGGCCTAATGAGTGTTTGGATATCGGAGAGAGACGATCACTTGAAGGATGAGGAGAAGAGAAAGGACATAGACGTTTTCAAAAATCAGCTTGTGCCTAAGCATGAGGTTGTGCCAAGGCGTGAAGCTGAGGTGTTGCTCGAACGCCTGCACATCAAGGCGCATCAGCTGCCTTACCTAAGAGCTGACGACCCCGCCGCGAAGCAGATAGGCGCAAAACCATGGGATGTCGTGAAGATCACTCGTCGAAGTCCCACCGCCGGAGAGGTCGTAGTGTATAGATACGTTATTGAGAGTTCAGCAGGAGGAGGCAAACCTGATCAGTCAAGTTGAACCTCAGATGTGGGGGCTGATCAAGGAATTCTTCCGTGAGAAGGGCCTTGTCAGACAACACATCGATTCATACAACGAATTCATCGATTCCGGATTGCAGTCGATCATCGACGAAGTCGGCTCGATCCCAATAGAGATCGAAGAGTACCCATTGAAGATCAAACTCGGAAAGATCGAGATCGGCACACCGAGGGTAACCGAGGTCGATGGATCCGAAAGGCCCATCTACCCCACAGAAGCGCGAGTGCGCAATCTCACCTATGCCGCACCACTACACCTTGAAATGACGCCGGTTATCGGCGAACGCGAAGGTCAGACAGAGATCGTCTACATGGGGGACTTCCCCGTCATGCTCCGGTCGAAGATATGTCCCCTCTCGAGACTGACTCCTGACGAGATGATCAGTATTGGCGAGGATCCGATCGATCCCGGCGGATACTTCATCGTCAATGGCGCGGAGCGCGTTGTGGTCGCACTCGAAGACCTGGCGGCGAACAAGATACTCATAGATATGGAGAAAACCGGAGTCAACCCCGTCTACAAGGCGAAAATCTTCTCGACGACTTTGGGTTTCAGGGCACGAACTGAAGTCACCCTGAAGTCTGACGGCGCAGTCTTTATCATGGTTCCAGGAGTGCCCGCAGAGATCCCCTTAGTAGTCCTGATGAAGGCGCTTGGCATTCAGGAAGACCTGAAGATTGCCGAGATGATTTCTGATGACGAGATTGTCCAGAATCAATTGGAAGGTTCATTCGAGAAAGCACAAGGCATCCTGTCAGTGAAGGATGCGCTCCTCTATGTCGGTAACCGTCTCGCCCCCGGGCAGGTTGAAGATTACCGCGCCAAGAAGGCTGAAACAGTCGTCGACCGGAACTTTCTCCCCCATATCGGACGAACACCTGCCCAAAGGAAAGAGAAGGCATATTTCCTCGCTGAGATCGCCACAAGGATCATTGAGCTAAAGCTCGGCAGACGTACATCGGACGATAAGGATCACTACTCAAACAAGCGACTTAAGCTAGCAGGAGCTTTGATGGGGGACCTCTTCAGAATCACATTCCGAAATCTCATTCGCGATTTGAAGTATCAACTCGAACGCATCACTATCAGGAGACATCAGGAGCTCTCGATTACAAATGCAATTAGACCCGGGATAATCACAGAGCGAATTCAGCACGCGGTCTCTACTGGCAACTGGGTTCGAGGGAGAGTGGGGGTCACACAGCTCCTCGACAGAACAAACTACTCCTCCACGCTAAGCCACTTGAGGCGACTTCAGTCCCCCTTGAGCAGAAGCCAACCTAACTTGGAAGCACGTGATCTGCACGCAACGCATTGGGGCAGACTTTGCCCGAACGAAACCCCTGAAGGATCAAACTGCGGTCTCGTAAAGAACTTGGCATTATCATCCACACTGTCGACAGGGACCGACTCGAGAGAGTTCGTGCTCAAACTGCGGAGAATGGGAATTGTCCCGATTGAGGAAATGGAGGGCAAAGTAGCAGCTCCTAGCGCCATAGTCCTAGTTGACGGTCTCATCGCAGGCGTCGCACGTGCACCGAGTCAGCTCGTGGAAGAGCTGATACGTATGCGCCGCGCCGGCGAAATAAGTTCCGAAGTAAACGCCGCATACTTCTCTCCAGAAAGAGAGAACGCGCGAGGGTGCGTCTATGTTAACTGTGACGGTGGCAGGGTACGAAGACCCCTCATCATAGTTGAAAATGGTATTCCAAAACTGACCCGGGAACACATCGAAGCCATTCAGAGGGGAGAAATGCGTTGGGAGGAACTTGTTGAGAAGGGAGCTATCGAATACTTGGACTCGGACGAGGAGGAAAGTGCTCTCGCAGCCCTCGACCTCACCAAGGTCTCGAAAGACACCACACATCTTGAGCTTGCCTCCTATACAATGCTGGGCATCTGTGCCTCAGTCATTCCCTATTCTGAGCACAACCAGTCGCCAAGGAACGCCTACGAGTCGGCGATGGCTAAACAGGCGCTTGGAGTTTCCTGTACCAACTTTTCCAACCGAGTCGATTCTAGGTCACATCTCCTGCACTACCCACAAATGCCTCTCGTTAGGACGAAGCCAATGGAGATCATTAACTACGACGACAGGCCTGCAGGCCAGAACTGTGTGCTAGCTGTACTTTCGTTCCAGGGCTACAATATGGAGGACGCCGTCGTCTTCAACCGCTCATCGGTAGACCGTGGATTCGGCCGTTCGACGTTCTTCCGAATCTACGAGGGTGAATGTAGACAATACCTCGGTGGACTCCGTGATAAGTTCGAGATTCCTGAGCCAGGGACCAGAGGATACAGAGGCGACAGATACTATCGCTTTCTTGAGGAAGACGGGATCATCTCTGCCGAGGCGGATGTGAGCGGCAACACGGTCCTCGTAGGTAGAACAAGCCCCCCTAGGTTCTTGGAAGAATACCGCGACTTCGAAGTCAAGGGACCCACAAAACGTGATTCATCTGTAGGAATGCGCCCTTCGGAAGTAGGAGTAGTCGACACAATTTTCGTCACAGAATCAATCGAGGGTAGCAAACTCGTAAAGGTGAAAGTCAGAGACATGCGTGTTCCCGAGCTTGGAGACAAGTTCGCCTCAAGGCATGGGCAGAAGGGCGTTATCGGCCTCCTGGTTCCGCAACAAGACATGCCTTTCACACAGGACGGCGTAGTTCCAGATGTCATCATCAACCCTCATGCCTTCCCGTCCCGTATGACGATCGGACAATTCGTTGAATCATTGGCTGGGAAGGTCGCATCGCTGAGAGGAGAACCAGTCGACGGAACCCCGTTCAGCAACGAGCGTCCGGAGCAACTTCGTGACGCTTTGCTCAAGCTTGGGTTCACTCACAGCGGAAGCGAGGTCTTCTACAACGGCATCGACGGAAAGAAGTTCACAGCTGACGTGTACGTAGGGGTCGTGTACTATCAGAAGCTTCACCACATGGTTGCAGACAAGATGCATGCACGAGCCCGCGGTCAAGTGCAAATGCTGACACGACAGCCCACAGAGGGAAGAGCCCGCGGTGGAGGTCTAAGGTTCGGCGAGATGGAACGCGACTGCCTGATCGGGCATGGGGCGTCCGCGCTGCTTAGAGATAGGCTCCTTGAGGAATCTGACAAGTACACGGTCATGGTCTGTGAAGTATGCGGCCTATTGGCTTACCACGATATTAAGCAGAACAAGTACGTGTGCCGGATCTGCGGGGAACGAGCAGTAGTCTCTCCGGTCGCATTGTCCTACGCCTTCAAGTTGCTACTTCAGGAACTGATGGCGCTAGGTGTAGCTCCTCGACTCAACATTTCGGAGCGTGCATAAGATGGCGATGCTTGAAGAAGCAACCAAAGTAATCGGCAGCATCAGGTTCTCATTTCTCTCCCCGAACGAGATACGCCGCCTGTCCGCAGTTGAAGTCCAGATGGCGGACACATACGACGAGGACGGTGTTCCCATAGTATCCGGTCTAATGGATGGAAGATTGGGGACGCTTGAACCTAGACAGAAATGCAAAACCTGCGGAAACACCGCTGTGAGCTGCCCAGGGCACTCGGGGCACATAGAACTTGCCGAGCCTGTAATTCATGTTGCCTTCGCTAAGCTCATCCACAAGCTTCTGTCGGTCACCTGTCGCAACTGTGGCAGGGTCCTCATGTCTAATGAGAGGATCGAGAATTACAAAGCAAAGATAACGGAAGAGAAGAAACGCCTCAACGAGGTGCCCACAACTTTCTTCGACGCCATTATGAAGGAAGCGAAGAAAGTCCAAGAATGCCCACACTGCGGAACGCGACAACACACCATCGAACATCAGAAACCTACCACATTCATAGATGAGACCGGAGCGCGGCTTACACCCAGCGCAATCAGAGAGATGCTTGAACGCATTCCTGATGACGATCTTCGCATTCTAGGAATGGATCCAACCGCCGCAAGACCTGAATGGATGGTCCTTCAAGTTCTGCCTGTTCCGCCCGTGACGGTGCGCCCATCCATCACACTCGAGTCAGGTATCCGATCAGAAGACGATCTGACTCACAAACTCGTCGACATAATCCGAATCAACCAGAAACTGCACGAGGCGCTCGAATCCGGCGTACCAGTCAACATCATTCAGGAGCTGCATGACCTACTCCAGTATCATGTTACAACATACTTCGACAATGAAGTCTCCGGCCTTCCACCGGCTCGTCACCGATCAGGAAGAGCGCTGAGGACGATCAGTCAACGTCTGAAGGGCAAGGAAGGCAGGTTCCGAGGCAACCTGTCAGGAAAGCGAGTGGACTTCTCAGCAAGGACCGTGATCTCTCCTGATCCTAACCTAGACATCAGTGAGGTCGGCGTGCCAGTCGATATAGCGGCACGACTAACCATTCCAGAACGCGTTACACAATGGAACATCGAAGAGATGCGAAGGCTCATCAGAAACGGTCCCGACCAGTACCCAGGCGCCCTCTACATTGTGCGCCCTGACCAAAGACGTGTTAGATTAGAGTTCGTCACGGAACGAGACAGCCTCGCAGATGCGATTGAACCAGGCTTCGTTGTCGAACGCCACATCAGAGACGGAGATATTGTGCTCTTCAACAGGCAACCATCGCTTCACAGAATGTCAATCATGGCACACACAGTCAGAGTGCTTCCGTACAAGACTTTCAGACTGAACCCGTGCGTTTGCCCACCATACAACGCAGACTTTGACGGGGACGAGATGAACCTGCATGTTCCGCAAAGTGAGGAGGCAAGAACCGAAGCAAGACTCCTCATGCAAGTTCAGGATCAGATACTTTCTCCTCGCTACGGAGGGCCGATCATCGGCGCTAAGACCGACCTTGTCAGTGCCGCATATCTTCTCACGCGCAAATCCACAGTCCTCACGAAAGATGAAGTGTGCAGACTCCTTACGGCTGCGGGGTACATGGGTGAGCTTCCCGAGCCGGCGATGAAGCGTCCAGTTGAACTCTGGACGGGGAAGCAGATCTTCAGCCTCTTCATCCCTGAGGGCTTCAGCTTCGCCACGAGGTCCAGCATGGTGACAAAGGACGATAAGGAACACGTCGTAATACGCAACGGCAAACTTGAGGAAGGAGTCATCGACAAGAACTCGATCGGCGCCGAACGCTCGGAGAGCCTCTTCCACCGGATTGTTAAGGATCAAGGTTCCGAGACCGGACGTCAGTTTCTTAATCACATCGCGAAGTTGCTCGACCGTTTCGTATTGATGAAAGGCTTCTCATACTCAATCAAAGAACTCGACGTACCTTCCAGCGTCAAAGAGAAGATTGACAAGGTCATACGGAAGGCCGAGGAGCGTGTTTACGCACTTATCGAAAGCTATAACCAAGGAACGCTTGAACGGCTCCCGGGTCAATCGCTCGCGGAATCACTCGAGATCCGCATAATGGATGAACTCTCCAAAGCGCGTGATGTCGCTGGCGAGTACGCGGACGCGAGCTTGGACGAAAAGAATAGCGGCGTAATCATGACTAGAACGGGCGCGAGAGGTTCGTCACTAAACATCGCGCAAATGATAGCATCAGTAGGCCAGCAATCCATTCGTGGTCAAAGAATTCGCAGAGGATACAGAGGCAGAGTGCTTTCGTTCTTCCGACCTGGGGACGCAGGTCCTGAGGCAAGAGGTTTCGTCTACACCTCGTATCGTGACGGTCTCAACCCAATCGAGTTTTTCTTCCATGCCATGGGTGGACGTGAGGGACTAGTGGACACCGCGGTCAGGACCCAACAGAGCGGATACATGCAAAGAAGGCTGATCAACGCACTCGAACACCTCAGGGTGGAATACGACTCAACCGTAAGGGACTCGCGAGGAGACATCATTCAATTCAGATACGGCGAAGACGGTGTGGACACAGCGAAGAGCGACCACGGTAAGGCAGTGAACTCTGAGCGACTAATCGAACGTGTCAGGCTTACCGCGGAGAAAGGTGCGAAGGCTACCAACAACTATGTCGATACCAGGATTCGCGAAGTGACAGATCGCCTTTCTCCTCTCCTAGCGGATGAGTTGAAGCGAAATCTACTGAAGGCCAAAATGTCACGGCGCGGCGTCGATGAAGTTATTCACCAAGCCGTCGAAAACTACGGCAGATCGCTTATCGAACCAGGTGAAGCTGCTGGGATCGTGTCAGCTCAATCCATCGGCGAGCCTGGCACACAGATGACACTGAGAACTTTCCACTTCGCCGGCGTTAGGGAGCAGAACGTCACCCTCGGCCTTCCAAGGCTAATTGAGATTGTTGACGCAAGGAAGATCCCATCGACACCGACGATGACGGTGTTCCTGGACGAGAAGCACAGGACGAACAAGGAGAAAGCCCAGGAAGTTGCCACTCTCCTTACGCACACCACGCTCGGAGACATAGCCTCTAGCATCGAGTCAGACATAACCAGAATGAGAATTGTAGTGAAGCTTGACACTGCAGCCATGCGCGAGAAGTCCGTTACAATGAAAGATATCAAAGCAGCAATCCAAGTCCCTCGCGGAGAAACAAAGATCGAGAAGGATGAAATCGAAATCACTACTGAGGACATGGACATCCCACAGTTCAGGCGTCTCGAATCCCGCGTAGCTGGAATGCATGTTAAAGGAATCCCGGCGGTGAGGCGCGCACTAGTCATGGAGGAGAACCATGAGTGGATCATCAGAACGGAAGGATCAAATCTCGAACTCGCGCTGACGACGCCAGGCGTCGATCCGGCCAGAACTATATCCAACAACATGCATGAGGTGGCAGCCGTGCTTGGAATCGAAGCAGCGCGCAATGTAATAGTAAAAGAGGCGAAAGCCGTCCTCGAAGAGCAAGGTCTTGATGTCGACATAAGACACGTGATGCTCGTTGCCGACGCGATGACCGCGTCAGGCGAAGTCCTTCAGGTAGGTAGACACGGTGTCAGCGGTGAGAAAGCTAGCACTCTTGCGAAAGCGGCCTTTGAGATCACGATCCCAACGATCGTAGATGCAGCTGTTCGCGGAACAATAGATCATCTGCGCGGAGTCGCGGAGAACGTAATAGTCGGACAACAAGTCCCAATGGGTACAGGCCTGATCGAGGTCTTCATGGCAATGTCCGAGAGGAGGGAGAAATGATGGACCTGAACAAACAGATCAGCATGGTCGTCAAAACCGGGAAGATTGAGCTAGGATGCAATGAGGCAACGGACGCTGCGAAGACGGGAAAGGCACGTCTGATTGTCATCGCCTCGAATTGTCCGGAGCCACACAGATCTAGCATAGTCTACAATGCGAAGCTCTCAGAGGTTCCCGTTTATGTTTACTCGGGCACAAGTATGGACTTGGGCGCCGCATGTGAAAAACCATTTCTAGTCGCCGCTCTTACAGTGAAGGAAGCTGGCGACTCTGAAATCCTAAAGTTGGCTGAAACCTAAAGATGTCCGCAGCGAAGATCCGTCTGGGCAGCGATGAGATGCGTTACATTGCTCTATTCGAGAGCATTACAGGCGCAACCGCAAATGACTGCTTGATCGACTCCTTAGGCGACCGGATCATATTCGTTGCCAAACCAGGGCAGATGGGCCTAGCGATTGGAAAGGCAGGTAAGAACATCAACACTCTCCGTAGGATGACCGGTAAGCCGGTTGAGGTTGTTGAGGCGTCCGAGAGCGTGGAGGGCTTGATCAAGAACTCCCTCGCACCGGCAAAGATCAAGGAGATCAGAGTGACCGAGCGTCCCGACAAGAAGATCGTGGTCGTAGAAGTCGACCCAAGAGACAAAGCACTAGCAATCGGAAAGAACGGTAGAACAATCGACAAAACCCGCATGCTAGCCAAGAGATACTTCCAAGTCGATCACGTACAGATCGCATAGAAAGAGAAGCAGATCCATCCGGAGGATCGAGAGACTGCCGGGAAGAGTACTCTACAGATAGAATGTCGAGTACACGATGGCCGTGATCGCGATCGCCAGGATGAGCCCTGCCACCGCCTGGCTAAGGGGGTGTGCATGCAATCTGACTCGGCACCACACCATGAAGATTGATAGGGCATAGAGAGGAATAGTCCACACACCGAACACAAAGACGAGCGCGGTAGTGGGTCCTGCTATCCCAGCAGTATGGGCGCTTATCTTCCAGGCGAGTGTTATGAGGCACATTGCTGAACCGACGCAGAGATACGCAAGCGCCATGACGAACATGAGTCTATTGTTGAGGAGAAGGAACGCCGCGATTCCTATCGCATAGCTAATCAACCCAAGTCCGTATAGTGGCGCACGCTTCGTGACGTCCGAGACGTCCAGATCCGTCCTACCAGTGCCCGCGCTGTACAGCACTGGTACAAGCGGGAACACGCACAGTGTGAGAATGCCGACCAACGCTGAAGAGAACGGACTCATAATTGGCCCTATGCCGATTGGTGAGAACCAAGAAAAGGCGATAGATATGATCGCTGCAACAGCGAACGGTGTGAGCACTTTCGAGAATATCTCTGCCGTCTTGGTCGCCCAGGTCAATGGTCGTCTTGCCTCTATCCCAAAGGGAACAGACGTTTTGCGTCAGCCATTCGAAGATGTCCCTGGCAACCAAGGAGAGCTTCAAATCTCAAGGCCCAACTGGCCCTTTACGGACGCGACGGTCTTCGCGTCCGCTATCTCAGCAGACGCCCCGTTGATTATCACGTGATCCAATTTTCCTCCGCGCATTACCGGGAAGTGCACGTAAGGAACGTAGTATTGCGTTAGCTCCTCGATATGGAAGATATTGCTCAGGACTTGTATGGACGTTTCGGGCATCTTCACAAGTCTTTCTTGGAATCCTTGCACGACTGTCTCCTTGTTCTCCTTCGACGCAGCGATTCTCGCTTTCATTCCCTCGATGTCGAGGTCTGCAACGTCAAATATGCGTTGAATCTTCCAGGTGCTAGGCAGGAACTCTTCCAGTACATGACCTTCACGCCCGTCCCAAGTCACGTACATCTCACCCTTTTCATGTCTGACGGCCAGTTCGGTTACATCGCTAAGATTGAAGTATCTTCGTTCACCAGTGAAAAGCCTAGAGAATCGTTTCAGTGTACGTCTGAACGTCTCTGGAACGATATTCGTCTCTTGCTCTTCTATCATGAGGTCGCGTGTTTCTCCATCAACCTCAACTGCAACCACATCCTTGTCAACTCGAATCTGGTAATTTGCCTCCCTGAGATAGAAGCACTCATGGTAACCTCGCACATACCACAACGGGAAATAGATGACCGTAGGCGGCCCGGCGAGTCTAGACATCGCAGATACTGGTCTGAAAGAGTCCGCGACACGTTGGAAGATACCCGGTCTGATCGCTTTCCTCACAAGCCTGTCAAGATGCTGTGGAACAACCCTCACAACAGCTTCTGCAATCTTGGAGGGATCCCACCCACTGCCTTGCCGAGAACCGGGCATCTCCTCAGCTAGCTTGTCGAGCGTGCGTAGCTTCTCGAGCCTAGACGCTATCTGAGTTCGCACGTCTTCACGCTCGGTCAAGCTAACTGTCCCTCCTCATTGAATTCATGGCTCGATCTCTTGGATTGCCGCGAGATCAGATATGGGACCCAAAGATAAGTCTGCCACACGGCAATGCATCTGTAATTCGCTTAAGACGCCATCATTCCAGGCTTGAGACATGACAATCCCTACCATGGTTAGGTATCCAAAAATACCCCCCAAGACAAACGAGACTTGCGACGCGAGCGATGACGAGCAATTCGGGACCTCGATTGGTTTTCATCCACGGCGCTGGAGGAACACACAAAGTCTGGCGGTATCAGACATCCGCGTTCCCGAACAGCATAGCGCTCGACCTGCCTGGTCACCCAAAGGGCAGAGGATGCAACACCATCGCGGAATATGCCCAGTTTGTAACCCAAACTATCGAAGAGCGAAGACTCACATCAGTCGCACTTGCTGGGCACTCGATGGGCGGTGCGATAACGATCGAAATCGCGCTCACCCGCCCGAAATTTCTCATCGGGATTGTGCTCGTGGATTCCGGCGCGCGCTTGCGAGTGACTCCAGTCATTAAAGACGAAGCAAAACACGACTATGCGCATGCTGCAGAAGTGATCGCCGAGTGGGCGTACTCTCCCAAGAGTAATATGAAGCTAAGAAAGGCGTCGATTCAAGAGCTACTGGAAGTCCGGGCCGAAGTCACCTACGGTGACTTTGAGGCGTGTGACAGTTTCGACAGGATGAATGAGATCAGTCGTATCGACCTGCCCACTCTAATCGTGTGTGGAGAAGATGACGCGCTTACGCCAGTCAAATACTCACAATATATGAAGGAGAGAATTCGAAACGCTCGAATTGTTCTCATTCCCGACGCAGGCCACTCGGTGATGCTAGAGAAACCAGAGGAACTGAACGAGGCACTGCGATCATTTCTAGCGGAGTTACGTCTCACCCATCTTTGAGATTTCGTGCAATGGTCACTACGGGGATCAGGATCGAACAGCGAGACCACTTTTCATAGCTGGAAGACTCGATCAAATCTACTTGACATACTCGGATCTCGCAGAGTCTCCTGCATAAACAGGATTTCTTGGAAGTCTCGCGGTGAGTCTCATGGCATTGATGCTTGTCATGATGGTCGTGAACAGTTCGGTCAGGTTCTCGCCCGTAAGAGCGCTGATAGGAACGATCTTGGTTCCAATGAATTCTTGCCGAATAAGCTCAAGCACGTTCGTAAGCTTTTGAGGTTCGACTAGATCGATCTTGTTCGCGCAGACTACAATTTCCCCATCTGCCCCGATCTCTCGTAGGATCTTGTTCATGGACGAGCATCGGCGGACAATAGTAGGTGCCTCTTCGCTTGCGTCTACGAACAACAAGATCATGTCAGAGTGCGCAATTTCACCGAACGTAGCCGTGAACGCCTTCACGATCGTAGGATGCATATCTTCAATGAAGCCGATCGAGTCAATGAGCAGGAATTCCGAATTGCGTGAGGCCGCGACTCTGAACTTTCTTGCAAATGTGGACAGAGTTGTGAACGGTCCAAGTCCAACTCTCTTGGTCTCGGAGGTCAGGCGATTGAACAGCGTTGTCTTTCCAGCTTGCGTGTACCCTGCGAGTGCAACTATGGGAAATCCTAGCTCTCGACGTCTTCCCCTGGTGATTTCCTTCTTGCGATCTAGGTCTCTAAGCTCTGCCTCCAGACGACTTATTCTGCTACGTGCTGCACGGGTGTATTCTTGGAATGGGTAGTCACCTGGCCCCATCCAGCCGACTTGTTCGCCCATTATTCCTCTCAGTTTGATGAATTCACGACCCCAGGATAGTGTGTACTTCAGCTTGGCGAGCTTGATCTGAAGTTTGGCTTCTTTGGTCATTGCGCGTTTGTCGAAGACCTCTAGGATCAGTAGGTTTCTGTCTATGACTCGCACTTCGCCGCCTAGACGCTGCTGAAGCTTGAAGACTTGGCTGCTCGGCAGCGTGTTCGCGAATATCACAGTTTCAACTTCTTTCGAATCAACGAGTTCTTTGAGTTCTTCAACTTTGCCTGGACCTATGAAGTAGGAGTGATGGTCACTCTTCCGCCTCTGAATCATGACGTCGACAACGTCATATCCAATGTTCCGTGCCATCGCTTTTGCTTCTTCGGCCCGAGGCGGCAGCGATGGCAACTTGCATTCCACCACTACAGCGCGCAGGAGCCATCTCGCCTCGAGATTTTGATTGAGGACTCAATCTTGAGTAGTGTGCTATTTAGGGATGCCATGGTGTTACTTTATGCTCGGTCAGGACAAGGCGGAACGGAGATCGATTTCTAATCGTAGTATCTGACAGTGAAGTCATCAAACTCGCCCTTCCATTCTTGTCGCCTGACATCCACGTCGACCACGTAGGCGTTCGGAGGACCTCGCCGACAGAAATCAATCATCTTCTGTACATTCGTTTCTCCTCCCTCGAAGACTGCCTCCACACGACCGTCGGGCAAGTTGCGAACCCAGCCTGTGACGTTGAGCTGTTTTGCTTTCGATGCAGTCTCCGCACGGTAGAAGACGCCCTGAACTTTGCCTGTAACGATCACGTGTGCTCTGATCTTCACGGATTCTGACCTTCGCCCAAGATCCAGCTTTCCGATAACGTCCCTAATTTGCATACAACATTTTCGGAGCGGGTTGGCCTTACCCAAAGCCTAAAACCCGCAGACAGGATAAGCCCGATCTGGAGAATCATTGGATGCAGTCGCTACCGGGCGCCCAACATGCCCATGGCAAACATCCCAGACTCGCGAAAGGAGAGGTCCTACTAAGAGCCGAGAAGGTTGTCAAGGGATTCCCAGGCGTATGGGAGCATTTGATACTCGACGAAGTCAACTTCGATGTGAGGTCTGGAGAAGTCCACGTAGTACTGGGAGAGAATGGCGCAGGCAAGACGGTGCTGGCCAATGTTCTCTCTGGATTCTACGCTGCGTCGCGCGGGCAGATCTACATCCGAGGCAAACCCGTCACGATAAACTCACCAGAGGATGCGCTTAGACTCGGGGTAGCAATGGTTCACCAAGAGTTTACTCTCGTGCGCCCTCTTACCGTCGCGGAGAACGTTGCTCTCGGCCTAAAGAAGAACAGTCTTTCCTTTCCAATAGGCGAGGTTGAACGTAAGCTCGACGAACTATCTGCGAAGTACAACCTGAAAGTCGATCCCAAGGCGAGAGTTGATGATCTTTCAGTTGGAGAACAGCAACGCGCCGAGATACTCAAAGTGCTCTATCATGATCCTGACGTAATCATACTTGACGAGCCCACCTCCGTGCTGACACCGACCGAGTCTCAGCAGCTGTTTTCCATCCTCCGCAATCTCGCAGACGAAGGTAAGGGCGTCATACTGATCACACACAAACTAGAAGACGTAATGCGGAACAGTGATCGAGTCACGGTTCTCAAACTGGGCAAACTGAGTGGGACCAAGAACACCTCTCAGACGAATGAACAGGAACTCGTCAGAATGATGATAGGTCCAGAAGTGCCGGTCCTGCCGAAGGTTCGGCCGTCCGCGAAAGGGAAGGTCGCGCTCGAGGTCAGCGAACTTTACGTTCTCGGTGGTGAAGGAGAGCCCGCCGTCAGAGGCGCTTCCCTCACAGTGCACGAGGGTGAGGTCTTGGGTATTGCAGGTGTGTCAGGAAACGGCCAGACTGAGTTGATTGAAGCAGTAACCGGGCTACGCAGGGTCATTGGCGGGAAGATATCGATATTTGGTCAGGACATGACCAACCACTCACCGAAAGAGATTGCGATGCTCGGAGTAAGTCATATTCCGGACGAACGAAGGAGGACAGGAACTGCTGAGGGGCTCCCCCTCATGGAGAATCTGATGATGAAGGACTACCGTATATCTCCGTTTTCAAAAGCCGGATTCCTCAATATGCCGGTGATAAAGGAACATTGTGAGAAACTGGTGTCCGAGTTTGAGATCCTTACTCCTGATCTGGAGAAGACTGAGGCGAGGATACTCTCGGGCGGAAACATTCAGAGGATGATTCTCGCAAGGGAATTATGGAAAGACCCGCGCCTGGTGGTCGCATCCCACCCGACAAGTGGACTTGACCTCCGAGCCATTGAACACACGCATCGGCTTCTGCTGAGGTTAAGGGAGAAAGGCTCCGCAGTCCTGTTAGTCTCGGAAGACCTGGACGAGATCATGGCGCTCAGCGATCGAATCGCGGTTATGTTCAACGGCAAGATAGTCGGAATCAAGGAATCTGGGAAAACGAACACACAGGAAATCGGCCTGATGATGGCTGGGATGGTCAACTAGGCTTTGATATAGGGTTCGTGCGTACATAGCCCCTACGCAGGTTAAATATACTCTTACCCGACTCAAGTCATGCCGTGGGCTATCCGCCCATAAAGGTTGTGTGAAAAATTTGAATAAGACATCTAGCATTCTGCAACATTTGACCAACAGATCAGCAATCACACGGATGCAGGCAATCGTCATCGTTGCAATTGTCATCATAGCTGCGGGCGCTGCTGCTTGGTACTTGATGATTCCTACAACTGCTCCGGTCAAGAAGATTGCGGTTGTGTCGGACATTGGCGGACGAGGAGACTTGTCATTCAACGACATGGCATACAAAGGTGGAGCTGAAGCCGAGAAGGCCTTCGGAGTCACGATGGTTGAGCTGGTCAGCAAATCAGAGGCGGACTACGTTCCCAATCTCGAAACTGCAGCCAAAGACCCAGACGTCATACTAGTCGTCGGCGTCGGGTTCCTCTTGAGTGACGCCCTGAATCGGACAGCGTGGAAGTATCCCGACAAGAACTTCGCGGGAATCGACACCTTCCTCGCGGGTGCACCCAACTTGTTGAACATAGGGTTTGAGGAGCACAAAGGAAGCGCGATCGTTGGGGCCCTTGCGGCATTGGCGGCTGCTCAATACGGCTACTCCCACATCGGAGTCGTTCTGGGCATCGAGATACCTACACTTTGGAAGTTCGAGATCGGCTACAAATGGGGCGCTGACTGGGCACTCAAGTGGTATCAGAACAAGTTCGGCAAGAGCGCGCCTACCATAGGAGATACCCCCGTGAAAGAGAGAGTACTCTGGACGTACACGGGCACATTTAGCGACATTACGAAAGGATACGAAGCTGCAAAGGCTATGTACGCTCAAGACTCTGTTGCGGTCTACAACGTGGCCGGTCCCCTCGGCTTGGGTATCAACCAAGCTGTTCAGGAGATAGCGACTGCAAAGAGTCTGACGATGGGGCCCCCATTCTGGATCGGAGTGGACGCCAACCAAGACTGGATTAACCCTGGTTTCGTTCTCGCCAGCATGATGAAACGCGTTGACAGAGGAGTCTACTTTGCCACTCAGCTCGTGGTTGAGGGCAAATTCAGACAGGTCGTGGCAGACACCAAAGGATTCGCCATCTTGGGAATCGGAACTACGATAGCAGGCATCGCCATAACGGGAATATCCGCTAGCACTCTAGCCGACTTGGACGAGTTCATCCAGATGGGCCTCGACGCCGAAAAGCTGACCGGAAAGAAAGTGCTCCCAACGTCTCCCGACGAGATCAAATCCAAAGCCACAGCTATGAGAAACAGCGTGCCGAGCTGGGTATGGGATGCCGAGAAGGACCTGGAAAACGCGATCCAAAACGATCCAACACTCGTTCCACTGGCCATGACGAAGGAAGTCGTGGACCAATGGAGGGCCACATTAGGATAGTGGTCCTCCTTTCCTCCTTTTTTTTGAGAACCACACAGAAGTCCGCCAACCGAAACCGGCCACCATGGTCTTAGGTTCACGAATCCCAGACTCAGGTGAGCCCACATGAGCAAACGCTTGGCTGCAACAGTCCGTCCAATGACGGAATCCGCAGTTGCCGTAGCGATCGGGTTGGTTGCAGGGGCCTTCCTTATGTTGGCTTTTGGATATGATCCCATCCAAGCATACGTCTGGCTGTTTGTGGGCGCGTTCGGCAGTACTGCTGGAATCCTAGAATCTCTCGCCTTTGCAACTCCTCTTATGGTCACCGCAGTTACTTTCGCAGTTGGGGTGAGAGCTGCTCTCTTTAACGTGGGGGCCGAGGGTCAAATGTACCTCGGTGCGATTGGCGCCACCATCGTGGGCGGCACGATACTTATGCCAGCGGGCATCCATCCAATTGCTGCTACGATCTTCGCCATGTTTCTAGGTGCTCTTTGGGCACTGCCAGCTGCCATTCTCAAGATTTGGAGAGGGGTTCACGAGGTTGTCTCTACCATCATGCTGAATTGGATGGCTTTCTATTTCGTGACCTTCCTTGTGCGAACATACTTGGGAGAGCCTGGAAGGGCTGAACGAGCAATCCCGGCATTGCCGACGGCTCGTTATGCAGTAATTGGGGAAACCTTGACTACGATGATCTTTGTGGTGCTCCTCTTCTGCGTGGCGGTCGCCATCCTCCTTTGGCGCACTGGAATAGGTTTCGAACTCAGACTCGTGGGAGACAACCCTGAAGCAGCCAAGTATGCGGGAGCAAGTAGCAGCCGAGCCATTCTCCTCAGCTTCGCCGTAGGAGGACTCGCAGCAGGACTCGCAGGTGCAACTCAGGTTCTCGGACGACCTCCCTCTTGGACCATCTATGCAACGCTGGGCAACCTCCTGAACCTGGGTTTCGACGGCATAGGAGTCGCCCTGATTGGAAGAAACCATCCCGTCGGTGGAGTCTTCGCCGCCATATTCTACGGAGGTCTAATGCATGGCGGCCGATTCATGGAATATCACGTCGGAGTAGCCTCCGAACTGGTCGATGCAATCAACGGAATCATTGTCATAGCACTTGCGATGCCCGAAATAGTCGCAATAATCAGAAGGCGCCGTGAGTCGTGAAACCAGTACGTCGACTCCAGTGGTATCTAATTGGAATTGTGCTAACGCTGATTCTAATGTACATCATCTCATTGGCCGGATTCGGGATTCCCGGTCTCATAGAAACGGGATTGCTGGCGATGACGCCTTTGGCGTTAGCTGCAGTAGGTGAGTGTCTTAACGAGCAGGCAGGCACGGTCAACGTGGGTATGGAAGGGATCTTCCTTATCACTGCGGTTCTGGGTGTGTACTGGGCAGAAGTCTTTGAGAGTGGATTGTACGGCCTGCTGCTCGGTTCCGCAACCGGCGCTCTCATAGGTCTAGTCTTTGGGCTCGCGTGCGTCTACGGAAAGGCGAACCAAGTGATCGCCGGCATGGGATTGAACATATTCGCGTTGGGATTTGGTCCCTACCTGTTAATGTCCATTTGGGCCTTCCCGGGGATTCATGTCTTCCGGCATGAACTAATGTTCCTACCCCAGCAGTTCAACATAGGGGGCGCATCCTTCAGCATAAGCGCCGTAACAATCGCTGCAATCATAATCGCTGTACTGGCGTATCTGTTGCTGCACAGAACGCTATTCGGTATCAGGATACGTGCTGCCGGGGAGAACCCTATCGCAGTGGATGTGGCGGGCGTCAGCGTTGGTCACATTAGGTTGTTGATGTGCGTGGTCGGAGGAGCGCTTGCTGGCCTAGGCGGTGCCTTCATGCCATTGGGTTGGTTTGGTGCAGTGGTCAAAGAGATGTCTGCCGGTAGAGGTTTCATAGCGCTTGCAGCAGTGGTGTTTGCAGGTCTGGACCCATTGCTCGCGTTGGTGGCCGCTTTCATATTTGGCTTCTCAGAGGGCTTGGCATTCACGGTCGTGGTTACTCCAGGAGTGAAAGAGATAGTCCCATTCTATTTTGTCCAGATGGCGCCGTATGCCGTCACTCTGTTGATCCTGGTCGCCGCAATTGGCGGCAAGAAGTTCCCACGTGCGCTCGGCAAACCATACGTTAGAGAATAGTTGGATCAATCGACGATTCGGTCAAGGCTAAGGCCGGATCCGTCACAGGGGCGACACTGATGAATTGTCTACGAAAGCGAGTACATCACTCTCTTCTCGATCATCCTCCTCTTTCCCTCAGGCCATAGCGCGAGAGGTACATAGGTAGATGATGATCGTCCGTAGTGCCCGACATTGTCAGACGCGCATGAGCTGCAACTTGTAACTAGCCCGGTGATGATTCGATTACAGTTCTTGCAGAAGGAGTAGAGTCCAGAATATGTAATGAACCGGAGACCGCTGGCAGCAGCTTCGTGGGTAAGCGACAATAGTGCGTCCCTGGTTACCTTGGAGTCCACGGAAATCACGGCCAAATGGCCGCCCGGGGTCAGGGCCTGCAGCATCCCTTCGATCGCTAGCCTTTCAGCGAGAGGTACCTTTGATGTCAAAGGCACACCCGGCAAATCTGTGTAGAACGGGTAGTTCCTACCGCCCTGAGCGAACACCGTGCTCTTGCCATAATGTTCGACGTCGAGTTCGGCTAGCCTTGAGGTCGCTTCATCTCCGGGTCTTTCCGATAGTACAACACGCATCCCTAGGTTCTCTGACGCCGCCTCGGTTTGCTTCTTTAGCTCTTGAAGGACTCTCTCTCCAAAAACCAGCGAATCCTTCTTCAGCTCGCTTCCGGTATGGGCGAGGCAAGCCTCATTCAGTCCTAGAATCGCCACTGCATATGTAGCCATCTTCTCACGGAAGTACGGGGTGCCTTGCCCCGAGCCGTAGAGCAAGGGCAGTACGGTCTGTCTCAGCCTATCGACCATGAACTTACGCTTGATCTTGAAGGCCTCGAAGGTCAAGGCAAGTGAATCGCTCATTGACTTGAAGAATCTATCATCGTCTTTTCGCGCTTCATAGGCAAGTCTAGGCAGGTTAAGGAAGATCGTTGCCATGCAACCTGTCCTATAACAGTCCGACTCCCATTGTTTGCCCCAGTCGTCCGAAAGCCTCAGCCCTGTCGCTGTGTAGCAGTCTCGTGAGCCGTCTCGAAGCAACGCCAAGTACGGTAGCGCTCGAGATGCCGCTAGTTCGTGAGTCTTGAGAACGCGAGATCGAGTCTGCTCTTTTCTTTCGGCCGAGTCTCGAATCTTGAAGATCAATCTAGGACTAACCAACGGATTGGTTAATGCCTCTTGTGAAGTCGTCTCAAGTAATGCGTCAAGAACCACACCCGTCTCCTCGTGATAGTCGCCGTAAACTCCCATCGTTCTACCACCTGGCCCCACGGCTTCCACGTTCTCGAGGAATTCAGGCACGGCGTTTTCGAGGCCGAGAGATAGCCCCGGCTGAGGGGTGCCCAATGGCAAGTCCTGTCCCATGGATGAAAGAAAGAGCGCAAGCGATTCTTTGACCGAGTCTTCAGGGGTGTCTTGCACGTAGGGTGCTAAGAAGACGTTGAAGAGGTCAAAGCCCTGTTCGCCTGATATCTCCGCGATTCCGAGGCGGTATACGTTCTGGATCATTGCCAAAGCTGCGTTGAAGCTTTGTGGCGGTCTCAAACCAACGAGCCCGTTTTTCAAGAAGTATCGGAGATCATGTTGGATCTCGCTTGGCTTCAGGGGCCAGCTCTCCAAGTCGGATATGTGAATTTGACCTGAGATGTGTGCGTCTGCGATCTCACGTGGTAAGCACTCTAGCAGGACATACTCCCCTAAGACGGAGGCTCCAGCGGTCCTCTGAACGTAGTCAGTTGTTAACCCGAGTTCTCCGGTCGCACGGAGGAGCTGTGTGACATCGTACACCGGCATGCCGACACGGGTCAGCTTGTGCCTGTATTCTTCGAGTTTCTTCTCGATGAGAATGGCATTCACGAACTCGCGGATCAGAGCTGCTGTCAGGTAGGACGTTCTGAGCTTAATCAGGCGGTCTTCTGCTTCTGCTGCTATCTCATCTGCAAGTTCCTGAGGGACACCGGCCTCAACAACTAGTGACTTTGCTATCTTGCTTCTGTGGAAGTCTTCGATCGCGAGCCGTGAGGTTCTGACGAACAATTTGCCGCGTTTCACGCTGACGTATTCTTCGAGATCTCGTGCAAAGTGGACTACCATATCTCCTAGCTCAGTTATCTCGTACTTTTTCGTCCGCTTATCCGAACTGATCAGTCCAGCTTCAGTGAGGCTTCTGAGGTGGTAGACGAACTTTCCAGCATCGCGGACAGGATCCAACTTCAAAGCTGCCATGATCTCTGTATAGGGCAGCGCCCCCTTCGTGGAGAGAAGACGAAGAACCTGCATGCGCAGCGGAGCGGATGCTGCATCAAATACGGCCGCTCCCAACTTCTCGATAGAGCGCAGCATAAGGCAGAGAATGCGCCCAATAGTTTAAAAAAGTGTACCAATTGGCCGGACTCTTGCCTCGGCCCTCAGGATACTGGAGATTCATTTGATGTCTTACGATCGGCCAAATGATTTCGGCTTGTCCAAGCATACAAGAGCTCAACGAACGCTTTTATGCCGTGGATTTCCACGATTACTGAGGCGTGGAAGAGTGGGCGAAAGATTAGTCTCCGCCGTTCAACCCGATTCCGCCGAAGGAGTCCAGTACCACATCTCAGCGAAGCGAGGGCAAGTAGGGAACTACGTCTTCTTACCTGGCGATCCGGATCGTGTGCCGAAGATAGCCAAGTTTTGGGACTCGGCCTACGAAGTGTCTTCGCACAGGGAGTACAGAATATGGTCTGGAATGGTTGGCGGAACGATGGTATCTGCTTGTTCTACAGGCATTGGTTGCCCCGCCGCAGCCATCGCGGTTGAGGAGCTGAGTAGGATAGGTGCAAACACATTCATTCGGGTCGGCTCCTGTGGCTCGCTAACGCCGGACCTGGATTGTGGAGACCTCGCCATATCCTCGGCCGCTGTTCGTCTTGACGGCACCAGCAAGCAATACGTCGCGGCTGAGTACCCCGCTACTGCAAGCTACGATGTCGTCCTCGCACTTATCGAGGCTGCAGAGAAACTGGGAAAGAAGTACCGTGTGGGGTATACCGCGTCAACTGACAGCTTCTACGTCGGCCAAGGCCGCCCCGGCGTTGAAGGCTATTTGCCTGCAGACGCTGAGAAGCTGGTTGAGAGACTTCGAACACAACATGTAATCACAATGGAGATGGAAGCTTCCACAATCTTCACCTTGGCAGGCATCTATGGATTCCGTAGCGGCTGCGTGCTTGCGGTGTACGCTAACAGAGCCACGAACAAATTCGAAGTCAAAGGCGAAGAGGACGCGTGCAAAGTTGCTGTGGAAGCCGTTCGCATACTGAGCAAATGGGACTCGGATCGGCAGAAAGCCGGGAAAAGACACTGGTCACCAAGTCTCAGCTACTGATGTACGACTCAATTTCATGACGACGCACTGTTTTCTCCTTCAGTTCCAATCCGGCCACATGACTCGTCTCAACTGGTAGAGCCCCCTGAGCCTGTAGTCTGGTTCAAGCTTGAGGTCGGACTGTGCGGCAATCGACTGCAGCACGAGAGCCGTTTGTGCGCCAGCTGCTCGACCCGCTTCAACATCGTACCTGCTATCTCCAACGTAGATGCTTTCCCTCGGGTTTACTCCGAGCTTCTTGATTGCAGCCGTGACGAGCGCGGGGTCTGGTTTACCAGCTTCAACTTCGTCGATTCCGACTATTGTGTCGAGCAATACATCCATTCCGAAATACCTGAGTGTCTTCGATATTCTGTCAGTACTGTTCGAGGAGGCGACTGCTGATCTCACCCCCCGTGCTTTGATGATCCGGAGCATCCCGAGAGCTCCGTAACGTGGTTTCACCTCTAAGCGCCACGCATTCTCAAAGAGCTGGCCTTTTAGCTCCACAAGCTTCGCTACAGTCTGCTCGCCGTTGCTCGAAGCGAGCGCTCTGGCGATGTCAACGGTCCTCAAACCAAGCCTGTCGATCACTTCTTGGTCCCGAGCTTTTAGACCAAGAATCTTCAACGCGCCTCGCCACGACTGAAGGTGAACCCAATTCGAATCGATCAATGTTCCATCAAGGTCAAAAATGACAGCTTTGACGATAGTCATTCTGCTTGCGCTCACATACGTTTCCCTTTGGCTCTGTATGGGCATGGCTTTGAGGGATGCTATCCTATCGTATCCCGGCAAGCCCTTCGAGCAAAGAACTTAAAGACTCATTTGCTCGCTTTCGGCGTGGTGCTCCGGTGGTGTAGCCCGGTTAGCGCCGAGGCCGAGAGCATAGCGGCCTTATCCGCTGGTGAGTCAGCGGAGGCCACTCGAGCCGTTGATCGCGGGAGATCGTTCGCAAGCGATCCGCGAATTCGAAAGCGAGGCATCCCCTCGTCGCAAGTCCCGCCCGGAGCACCACTACGCTGAATCGGTAATTGCGCTACTCTCTAGTTTCGGTTCGCTTGCAAACGACAGCCTCGGTGGCGTGGGCTTCACGGCACAAACCTTTTGGTCGCTTGATCCCATGTGGAAAATGGATAAGTGATCTAGCTGATGCAACTTGGTGAACTGCATTTCGTGGAAGGTATCAGAGTAAAGGACACTGATGCGCTTATCGTTGTCGACATGCAGAACGATTTCATGCCGTCCGGTGCTCTCGCCGTCAAGAAAGGAGACGAGATCATCGGACCAATCAATCGGCTTGCTGAACGCTTCCACCGTCAAGGCAACCTCATCGTCATGACGCAGGACTGGCATCCTGTAGGTCATCTTTCGTTTGCGAGCAGTCACGGGATGAAGCCGTATGATCCTTACGAGTCTGAGGGGATAGGCCCGATTCTCTGGCCGGATCATTGTGTTCAAGGTTCAGCAGGAGCTGAGTTTCATCCCAAGATCCAGGCAGAATTTGCCAATGCAATTATCAGGAAAGGATACCATGCGACCGTGGACAGCTATTCAACATTCATCGAGAATGACAAGAAAACGCCTACTGGTCTCTCTGGCTATCTCAGAACGCTGGGGAAGAAGCGAATCTTCCTTTGCGGACTTGCACTAGACTATTGCGTGTGTTATTCAGCCGAGGATGGCAGGGACCTAGGGCTCGAGGTTGTTGTCCTCATCGATCTTACAAAAGCCATCGACTCGCCCCCAGGCCGACTTTCCGAGGCGTTGGACCGCATGGTAGGGAGAAACGTTCAATTCGTCAGGTCAACCGAGATCTTGGCTTGAAGGTTGTTCGAGCATCGCGCGAGTCTATTTGGTCAAGCTCCCTGTCATCGCGCCGAGTATTTCGCGATCAGAGACCGCCGGATTTCAGGATGCGTGTGTGGTGCCCGAGGAACTAATAAATAAGACGCGCGGTGGGGTTAGGGCCGCGTGACTTTCATGAAGTTCCCGAAGGCGATCACAACCTACTGCCCGAAATGCAAGAGTCACACAGAACACGGTGTATCGGTTTACAAGAAGGGCAAGGAGCGTACGCTCTCAGCTGGCGCCAGGCGTCACGAACGCGAGAAGCACGGTTACGGCGGTCAGAAGTGGCCTGAGTTGAAACGGACAGCCAAGACTACGAAGAAGCAAGTACTCCGCCTCACATGCAGGAAATGCAATCAAACCGTCTCCAGACTCGGGATACGCCTTCGCAAACTCGAAGTAGGAGCGTGAAATCGCGTATGGTCAAGAAAGGGCCGATCCCGAAGCCCGGGAGCAATTTCCTGAAAGTGAAATGCACAAAATGCGAGCACGAGCAGGTAGTCTTTGATCGATCCGCCATGCAGGTCAAGTGCGAGAAGTGTGACGATGTGCTCGTTGAGGCCCAAGGTGGAAAAGCAAGAATCAAAGGCGAGGTCACGCAAGTCCTCGGCTGACCTCTCCGTCATGAGAGTCGAAGTGTCTTGTCTGCTCCAAACTACCCAGATGTCGGCGATCTCGCAATTGCCACTGTAAAACGAGTCGTCGACTATGGTGCTTACGTTAGGCTGGACGAGTACGAAGGGATTGAAGGGCTTGTTCACATCTCTGAGATCTCGACAACCTGGGTCAAGAACATCCGTGAGCATGTTCGTGAGGGACAGAAGCTCGTCCTCAAAGTCCTCCGTGTAGATCGCGAACGCGGCCAAGTTGACCTGTCACTTCGCCGAGTCACGGGCCGAGAGAAAACGGACAAGATGCTTGAATGGAAAAGGAGCAAGAAAGCTGACTCAATCATCAAGGGTGCAGGTGAACGTCTGAAGGCCGACGCCGAGACAACCGAAAAGGTACGAGTCCTCCTTTACGAAAAGTTGGAGACCCCGTATGAGACATTTCAGGAAGCCGTTGAGGAAGGCGAGGAAGTTTTCACAAAGCTGGGCATAACGCCGGAATGGGCAACCGCGCTTACCGAAGTGTCGAAAAGCAAGGTCAAACTGGAGAAGGCATCCCTCACCGCAACGATCGAACTCACCTGCAAAGCTCCAGAGGGAATCGAAGCGATTCGGACTGCGCTGGTCAATGCGAAGAAAGTCAAGAAGCCCAGAGGATCAACCATTCGAATTTACGCGATCGGTGCGCCGAGGTACAGGATGGAAGCCACTACGCGAGAGTACTCAGAGGCTGAAGCGTTACTCAACTCAGCAGTTGAGGAAGCCACAACTACGTTGAAGGGCTTCGGCGGCGAAGGGCGCAGGGTCAGTTGAAGTGGCAAATACGCAAGTGCGTTAGATGCGGTCGCCACACTCTCAAGGATAGGTGCCCTAGCTGCGATGGCGAGACTGTGATCGCGCACCCTCCCAAGTTCTCTCCGGCCGACAAGTATGCAAGGCTACGGCGCTGAACGGATTAAGCCTCTGAGTAGGCAGTTCATCGTTTCTCGGGGATGTCCATCCGCCCGGGCCTAACTTACAGTATGACTATCCTGCTATTGGACGGCTTTGACGTACAGTACTAGTGTGCTGCTGGTGGCAGGCCCGAAGTTTCCTGAACCCGAGTAGGTTACCTTGACGTAGTAGGTTCCGGCTAAAGCCGGACGCCATGTATAGTCGAGTGTCCCGTTCTTTGGTGGGAGCGCCTCAAGCTGGTTCCAAGTCTTGTTGTTTGTGCTGTATCCTATCGTGAATGTGCCGTTCGAGAGTTTCTGAGACAATCCGACCGATATCGTAACGTTCTCTCCTAGGGTGATATCATAGCTCGAAAGCGAGATCGCCAACGTGACCGGTGTAGGTTCGACGAGCACCGACACCTGACTGCTTGTGGCAGATCGGGTCTCTCCCTTGACTCCAGTCCAGAGGGCGGCTAGGGAATAATTTCCAGCACGAGTCGGTGTCCAGTCGTATGTGAATTTGCCGTCTGACAGAGGGACTTCGGCTATTCTCTGTCCAGCTTCTCCTTCCGCCTGCAGCAAGCCTCCGAGTGTTACCGTTCCCGTCTTGTAAGGCGTCCCTTCACTGTCCGTGACGGTTCCTGTCATCCTAACGCTTTCGCCGTAAGTGACCTTGTCCCTATCGACATTGATGGTCACGATTGTGGTTTTCGGGTGCAATACCTTGTATACGAGAACGAAGTTGTTCGACGAGGTAAATACACGGTCAAAATAGTCTGATGTAGCTTTGGATATTCCCACACCTGAGTTTATCATGAAACCCAGCACTGAATTATCATTAAGGTTCTGCCCAGACGAGATTGTCTCGTTTGAAACGATCTTGTCGCCACTCTTCAGTAAGCGATAGTAGTCGATAGTAGTAGTGGTACCAGTAGTTGCCCTCTTTTCTTGAAACAGAATCGTTTGGTCGTCATAGCTGGTTTGATTGGCTATCCGTACCATCCAGTACCATTTTCCATCTTCGCCAGCGCCAATGAAGCTTGGTTGAGTTTGGCCTTGTGTACGTGCATAAGTGACGAAGACCATGACGTAGGAGACGTTGTACTTCTGCATCATCGGAACAGCCGTCGTTTCGTTTCGCATAAACATTTGAGCGATCATTGCGATTTGCGTTGTGTTCTGCGTTCCATTGTCCGCCAAGGTCGTGCGATTACCCAGCGCGGTAATCCAGTAACCGTAGTCCCACCACGCCATGACTACGGCCGACTGAGGCGTATTATCGTGAACCCATGCGAGCGCCTCAAGCCAGTCTTGATACTTGGTGCCTTCGCTCGGTACCACCGGGATGCTTGATGTTGCAATAGTTGCTGGCGCATATGCTGCCGCCACTGCCTTAGAGAACGCCGGTACGATCGCGATTATCAGGATGAGGAGCACGGCGAGGCCGAACTCTCTACCGATCCTAACGAGTCCCGGTATCCTTCTCTTCGGGAATATGACCGCTTGGCGAAGTATGTCAACAGCTGGTTTAGCCATCTCCACAGTTGCGATTGCCGCAAGAATGGAGAACGCGGGTGCAAGTATCAGGGTTAGTCGAACTAGAGATCCGGAGAAGTAAAGTGATGTTATCGCTGCAAGCGTGAGGAAGATGTCCGTGTCGCGAAGGCGGCGAAGAATGAAGAAGAATCCGAAGAGGCCGAGGAATGTGAGCGTGTTGTATTCATAGAAGAACGAGGCCCATGTTGCTGGCCTGTGTTCGGACACGCTTGAGACAATTGGCATATCAAGCCGCGTGAAGGGGTTGAGCGTTGACAGGAACTTGCCACCCGGTAGTTGCATCACGTTCAATGTGACCAGAGCATATGCTAAACCCACGAGAACTACTGATACGACAACGAGTGCGTAGGCACGGTACCTCCAAGTGGGAAGCATGCCACCGGCCTCACGCACAAGCAGGATAAGAAGGACACCTGGAATAACCAGAAAGGTCAGACCTGTCAGCGATCCGAAGCCTATTTTCGGCACCGCCAGTGGCGTCAAGAATAGGAAGATACCATACGTCACTGCATAGGAAAGCAAAAGCTTACGCGTGTATCTGCCAGACACCACGAGAGCCGCGACGTAGAGCACAATCAGGTCCATGGGATAGTAGGATGCAGCCCACGTTGCAGCCAAATAGAACAACGATAAGCCAGCAAGCAGCGAATACCCGATGGTTCCTCTCATACTTCGTCCTTTTTGATTGGCACGAAGGAAGAAGAGGAAGATCAAAACCATCAGCAGTATCCCAAGCGGCTCGTGTCGTAGAAAGCCCAGCGTTGTACGACTGATATTGCTCGGATTAAGAGCCATGAACAGTGCAGTCAATAGACCTGCGCCACGGCCCCAAAGGTCCTTACCAAGGAAGTAACACGCGACCGATGTCAGAGCGCCAGCCACAACGGGAAACAACACCGTTACTTCGAAGACGGTTGCCTGCACTCCAATCGCTTGCAGTAGCATGTAAACGGCTGCCACGGTGAACGCGACACCATAGAGGTTACCGTAAGCCATGGTCATGCCCCAAGGATACCAGCTCATCGTGTCGTGCCAGCTAAACCACGCAAGAAAGCCGTTTTTCACGACGTATTCCGACATCCGCCACTGAAGGTATGGGTCAAACTCCGACAAGTAGAAGCCGAATCGGAGAGGCAGCAGACGAACTGCCAACGCCACCACGAACATCAACGACAATACGAGGACCTCCAAGAGGCGTCCTCGCGAGATCGTGGAAGCCGCTTTGCGAATCGCACGCATCCTGCTTGCCAAAACTTCCTTGCCGATATATGGCCCAAGAGTGGACTGCAATCGTTCGAATCGTGGCAACCTGTTGCACCTTTTTCATTATGAACCTATTTGTACGCACGAAGCACCATTGTCAAACAGGGCGAACAGTTAAAGTTTGCCCGAATACGAAAAGGCCCATCTAGCTGCAGCGCATGTAGTCTCGCAGACTCGCACTATTTCATACGGCTGAACGCGATCGACCCGATCCCGATCATCACGGCCGCAAACCCGAGTAGCACGCCCAAGTCCATCATCACAGGGAACGTCGATATGCCGAGAATCACGCCTCGCAATCCATCGACGGCATAGGTGACTGGATTCAAAGTCGTGAACGCATGAAGCCAAGGAGGCAGATTGTCGATCGGAAACAAAGCGCCACTCAGAAAGAACAGTGGGAAGATAAGGAAGCTAACGATCAGGTTGAAACCCTCAGGACTTTCCATGAAGGAGCCTATCACGAGTCCGATACTCACCAACGCCGAAGCGAGGACAAGCATGAAGATCATGGCCAGCACCACCATCTGCACGCTATAGGAGATACCAAGAATCACCCCAAAGGCTAGCATCAAACCACCTTGAATCAGCGCATCTGTACAACCACCCAACGTCTTACCTGCGAAGATCGTTAGACGCGAGAGTGGTGCAACAAGCACTTCCTTGAAGAAATCGATCCGCTTGTCCCACACGATGTAGAGACCGAAGAATATTGAGGAGAAAAGGACCGTCATCGTCAATATTCCCGGAAAGATGAACGCTTGATAGTTCGTGCCTCCCAGGGACACGCTAGATCCCAACCCCCCTCCGAAAACGACAATCCAGAGCAGCGGGGTGAAAAGCGACGAGACGATCCTCGACTTTTCTCGAAGGAAGACCTTGAATTCGCGATACCATAGGGCGTATAGGCCATCAAGCTCTGTCATTTCTAGTTGGACCTCGCTCTTGCTGCTCGTTCGAAGAAACCGCCTTCTGCTTCTGCTTCTCTGATCTCGTGGCCAGTGTAGTGTAGGAAGACGTCATTCAATGTGGGGGTTCTCAGTTCTACTGATTCGGCGTTTCCCACCAAGCTAAGTATTTCCTGTAGATGTGCACTTGAGTTCTTCACGGTCAGGAGAACGTATCCGTCTGTCTGCTCGACCTTTACGACGTAGGGTAGCTCCTTGATCGGGCTGAGATTTGCGTTCGTTATTCTAAGGCGAACAATGTCGCCGCCGACTATCTGCTTCAACTTGTCAGGTGTGTCTAGTGCCACAATCTTGCCATCGTCAATAATTGCAACTCTGTCGCAGAGATGCTCGGCCTCATCCATATAGTGCGTCGTAATGATAACGGTTACTCGTTCTCGGTCGGCGAGTCTTCGTATGTATTCCCAGATGTGCTCACGAGTTTGCGGGTCAAGCCCAAGTGTGGGTTCGTCTAGGAAAAGTATCTTTGGTCTGTGCAAAAGGCCGCGGGCCAACTCAAGCCGGCGTCTCATGCCCCCCGAATATGTCTTGACTTGACTGGCCGCTCTATCCTCAAGATCAACCAACTTCAGTACATCACGAATTCGTTGTTCTCGCACGTTGCTTTTGACGCCGTACATTAGGGCATGAAGGTACAGGTTCTCTTTGCCCGTGAGGATGTCATCACTACTGGGATCTTGAAAGACGATTCCGATCGACCTTCTCACCGCGTCGGATTCCTTCACTATGTCGTGCTTGTTGACCTTCGCTGTGCCTTCTGTCGGTTTGATTAGGGTTGCAAGCATCGAAAGGGTTGTAGTCTTCCCTGCGCCGTTCGGACCCAGAAGGCCGAACACTTCCCCCTCACGAATGGACAAGCTGATGTGGTCGACGGCCACTAGGTGACCAAATCTCTTGGTTAGGCCAAGAACCTCGATCACAGGCCCGCCAAGTGTGTGCTCCGGCGCTACGCTGAAGTCATTCATCGTCAATCACGGAAAACCATTTTCCTGAAAACCATGGACCCGCCCTCTTAAGGGTTCCTTGATACAAAACGAAAACGCTTGTTCCTTCAACAACATCTTTCGGCAAAAGTGCTTTCTAGAGTTGCTCCCGCAAATCAGTTAGACTAGTTTCGAAGCTGTGAATCGGGTCGTCTCAGTTCCTTCTACACGATGTCGATGTTGCGTCTCTCACTGGTTCTGAAGTCTCTTGCAGATGGCGGTCTCGATAATTCTATCATCATTCAGATTCGTGACGCGGAGGTAGTAGTTGGCGACATCGAGGATTGCCGCAAGCGGAGCCATCCCATTGAATTCAGAGCTGACGATTGACACGTTGTGCCGTTGTGCTTCGAGCTTGAGTAGCTCGTAGACCCGGTATAGTGGAGTCCTCTCGTAATCGTAGATGCTCATTCCGATCTGCACGATACCCATTTTGGGAATCTCCGCAGCCATGGCCCTAACGCCGACGAGGCCCCCTTTCTTCTCGTGCATAGCTCTGGCGATCTTCTTACCAATAGCTAGGTCGTGAGTCGATATGTTCACGTTGAATCCTACCATTGGCTTGCGTGCACCCGTTATGGTTGCGCCAGCAGTCGGGTGAGCTCGCGCGGGGCCAAAGTCAGGTTTTCGATCAGGTCTGGAAATTCGTTCCTCAAGACCCTCATACTCGCCCTCTCTTGTCCAATCGATATCCCGCCGGTCCGGAGACGAAGCAGATTCAGCGTACAGGTAAACCGGCACGTCACAAGTCGCCGAAAACTGCCTGCCAAAACTCTTAGCAAGCTCTGAACAGGACTCAATCGTACTGTCTGCGATTGGAACAAAGGGGACCACATCAACCGCCCCGAGTCTTGGATGCTGCCCCTTGTGTGTTCTCATATCGATGAGTTCTGCCGCTTTCACTGCACCTCGCAATACCGCTTGAAGGAGAATTCGGCCTTCCCCGGCGACTGTCACAACCAGCCTGTTGTAGTAATCGTCGTACGAGTGATCAAGCAAGAGAACCCCTCTAACGCTCGTGATTGAATCAAGTATCTTCTCGACCGTCACAGGATCAGAAGTGCTGAAGTTCGGGACACACTCCACAAGCTCATGCATCAGATAGCGCCGCTCGACTACTTGGCAGGTTTCTCCTAAAAAGTCGAGGGAATAGTCGACTCGCGGACTAGCCGAGCACCCTAGGAAAGATGTTTGAGAGAAATCGTCTCCGATAGGGATGGATCCTGCTGTTAAGGAGTTCCGTGAATACATAGTAGTTCGTGTTGAACTCTTCCAAGTTGTCATTCCTGAACTTGAACGTCGGAATGTCGCTTGCAGGAGGCTCCCAAGACCTGTCCCATGCTTCGACCGCTCCGAAGTGTCCTCTCGCACGCGTTCTCTCGAGAAGAGAGTCCCTGCTCGCCACAACGACTATGAGTAAACTGTCAACGTTCGGCACTTTCGTACTCATCAAGTAGGAACGCGTCCGGTTGGTCGGAGCGGTCGTGTCGATGACGATATTGTATTGTCGCCTCAGTAGCTCATCCCGTATGATCGTCAGCATCGAGTAAAGCAGTTCCTCGTCGCGTGAGGGTATCGGTTCGTTGAAGAACATCGTACGCAAGTCGTCGCCGCTGACTCTCACGAAGTTGGGCCTGTCCTGCACCAGTCTTCTGGCGAGGAGTGTCTTGCCTGAGCTGGGGTACCCTGTGAGCACTAGGTTCCAAAGCGACAAGGCGGAGCCCCAGCAGATCTACCAGTCTTTCCCGCTAGATGGAGAAATCTTCTGCGAGAGCGATTGTTTCTTTGTCTGCTGCCTTCATCTTGCCAAGGATTTCTGACAGAGGAATCCTAGCGATAACATTGTTGCGCAGGCACACCATTACGCCAAATTCTCCATCCCTCACAGCTTGGACAGCAGCAACCCCAAGGCGGGTGGCTAGTATTCGGTCGTAGGCAAATGGGGCCCCGCCTCTCACGACGTGACCCAACACGACTGCCCGCGTTTCGATTCCAGTACGTTTCTCGATCTCCTTTGCCAAGAGTTCCCCAATTCCTCCAAGGCGTGGGTGACCGAACTCATCTACCTTGGTCAAATCGCCAGGAGGAAACCCTTTCAGACTACACCCCTCTCCGACTACTACCACTGAAGCCGTTGCCCCTGCTTCATGCCTCTTCTTGAGAAAATCCGAGACTTCCTGCAGATCGAATGATACCTCAGGAACGAGGATGAGGTTGGCACCGCTTGCCACTCCGGCATATGCAGCGATCCATCCCGCGTGGCGTCCCATGACCTCGACGACCATTATTCGGTCATGCGACTCACCAGTCGTCTGAATCCTGTCTATCGCATCAACAGTGACATTGACGGCTGTATCAAACCCGAACGTAATGTCTGTGGCAACTATATCGTTGTCGATGGTCTTTGGAACTCCAACGACTTTCAGTCCCATCTGTGCGAGTTTTGCTGCAACGCTTAGAGTGTCTTCTCCTCCCACGGCGATGACGGCATCCAAGCCGATCTTCTTGGCATTCGCAAGTACCGTCTCCGCCCCTTCCTTGCGACTAAATGGATTCGTTCTTGTCGTGTGAAGGATGGTTCCACCGACTTTGATGATCTCTGAGACGTCGCTCCATTTGAGGGGCTTCGTGGAAACATCCAAGAGTCCTGCCCAGCCGTGCTTGATTCCAATCACTTCATACCCGAACTGTTCGCCTTTCCGCACGACGGCCCTAGTGACCGCGTTCAGACCCGCGCAGTCACCGCCGCCATTCAAGATTCCGATCTTCACGATCGTAGCGCTTCCTCAACGGAACAATTTTCAATCACCAGTCTGTGCAGGGCGCGAGCCATCTTTAGTGGGTCTGGACTCTGCCACACATTGCGACCCACCGCAAGGCCCGCGGCGCCGGCATCTAGCGCTCCTCTGACCTGCTTCAGGAAGTCAGCTTCAGTGGGGGCCTTTGGTCCACCTGACATGAAGACCTTCGCCTTTCCGGCGCATCTGACAGCCCATTTGAATGACTCAACGTCGCCCGTGTACTTGATCTTGACCGCGTCAGCTCCTACCTCAAGTCCGGTCCTCGCTGCATAGGCAACGATCTCAGGAGCAGTATCATTCTTTATGGCCTCCCCGCGTGGATAGACCCACGCGATCGCAGCCATTCCCAAATTGTGGGCTTCCTCTTGGATTCTGCCGAACTCCTCCAGCATGATGCTTTCATGAGCGCTCCCCGCGTAGATGGTATACCCAATGGCTTTCGCGCCGAGCTCCGAAGCGCGCTTGACACTGCAGATCTGTCGGGCGACTGGCTCCCCTTTTACGAGGCTCGTTTTCCCGTTGACCTTGAGGATCAATGGTACTCGACGGTCGTAATATTTCTCAGCTAGCCCCTTCTGGAACACTACTCCGTTGAACCGACCAGCAGCTGCAAGTTCCATTATGAATGCTGGATCAAAATTGTGTTCGTCAAGATCAGTCGGGCCATGCTCAAGCCCTTGGTCATACGCCAAGAGCACTCCTCTATTGTTGTGCAGGAAGATTTCCATACTCATTGAAACACACTTCATCTATGAAGAACCGATCGAGTATCCAATTTCGTGGTCAAGGAAATAAGAATTTGGAACCGTTGTCCGTGCAAGCGATATGGTCTCCCCTTGTGTCGCGTCCATTTAGGATGCGACGGCATTTGCTCCGGAGCGCACAGCTGATTTCGATAAATCTTAACTAACATGCCGGACGATCTGTTGCTCTCAGGAGGCTTCTGGAGTGACGAAGGAAGCGATCCTTGAAGGGCTGAAAGAGGCTGTCATCAAATTCGACATAGACAACATCAAGGCTTTGGCAGAGAATGCGCTCAGCCAAGGAGTGAGCGCCTACGAGGGCGTCAGCAATGGCATGGCAAAGGGCATGGATGTTGTCGGCCAGAAGTACCAGCTCGGTGAATTCTTCCTCCCTGAATTGGTGATGGCAGGTGAGACCTTCAAGGAAGGCATGAAGGTATTCGGCGCGCACCTGAAGCCTTCTGAGATAGCAGCTCAAGGCCGTATTGTGATAGGGACCGTCGAAGGCGACCTCCATGATATTGGAAAGAACATAGTTGCAAGCATGGTGGAAGCATCAGGATTTGAAGTTCATGACCTAGGAGTCGACGTTACCGCCGATCATTTCTTGACGAAAGCAAGAGAGGTCTCTGCCGATGTAGTTGCAATGTCAGCGCTGCTTTCCACCACATTTCCTCATATGAAAGAAGTAGCGAATGCGATTCGGAAAGCTGGGCTTTCCTCCAAGATAATAGTCGGTGGAGCCCCTCTGAATACTGAAACTGCAAAATCGTTGGGCGCAGACGGTTATGGTAGAGACGCGGTAGAAGGCGCGAATATCTGCAAACAGTGGGCGGCCACAAGGAAGCGTAAATGAACCATTTGAGCGTCAGCGGTCGACGACTCAAGGCGCGAGTCATCGAAGTTGAGAAGACCGGTGAGACGGTAACAAGAGAAGGCGAGACTTGGGAGAAGTGCATTTTCGCACTCGAGGTCACACGTTTCTCGAGACGCACGCCTGATGAGGTCGTTCCAGATAACCTCAAGGGCAAGAAGATCAAGTTAGTTAGACATTGCCTCTACGATTGGCATTACAGATTGGGAGTCGAGAAGACGCTCAGCCCGGAGGAGACTGACGGTCTCCTGCTCGTGGGTTGTGAACGAGGTTAAGTTCCGAGAGTGCCTACAGGGGACCTGTGGGAACCATGGCGAGCACGCAGCTCCCAATAGAGTCCGGCGATTTTGCCCGAGTTGACATGAGAGTTGGTCGAATAGTCAAGGTTGAGGATTCTCCCAAAGCCAAGAACTCGTCCCACAAGATATGGGTCGATTTCGGAGAGCTCGGGGTTAAGAGAAGTTCTGCACAGTTGACGAAATACTCCAAAGATCAACTCATGAATAGTCAAGTGATCGCTGTTGTCAACTTTCGCCCAAAGCAGATTGCCGACTTCATGAGCGAAGTGCTGATCTTAGGCGTCGACGACGAGTCAAGATCCGGCGTTGTCATAATTCAGCCAGGGCGTGATGTTCCCCTCGGACGTCGAGTCTACTAGGCGACTCTCTCTGAGGTCGTCTGGAGTCGCCCCACCTTGAGCGTACCTGTCGGTTGCGACCGCGCGAGCTATTTCGGATGCCCGATGTCGGTGAATCTCGCAAGACAACTCATTTAAGAGAAGCGTGGCTGAACTAACCCTTGCATAGATTGCGAGTGTTTGCTCTGTGAATGAGAGCACGTTCTTCATAGGAGAGGCGCTTGTTGGCAAATCGCCAGAGGTAGCGCATATCGACCTGATCGTTGGCGACAAGAAGGGGCCGGTCGGAGAAGCCTTCGTTAGCGGCCTGACCAATCTGTCCGCTGGTCACACCCCGCTTCTAGCGGTCATAAGGCCGAATCTTCCGCCAAAGCCTCACACACTGATCGTACCCAAAGTCACTATCAAAGGAATGGATGACGCGGGTAGAATCTTCGGTCCAGCTCAAGCAGCAGTCGCCAAGGCCGTTGCAGACGCTGTTGAGGAGGGAATATTCCCGAAAGAGAGAATCGACGATTGGGTAATCATATGTAGTGTCTTCATTCACCCCGACGCGCGTGACTACCGCAAGATATATCACTACAACTATGGCGCCACGAAGCTTGCTTTGAGGAGAGCGCTCACAAACTACCCGAGCTTGGAGAAGGTCATGTATGAGAAGGACCGGGCAGTCCACCCAATGATGGGATTCAGAGTTCCTCGTCTGTGGAACCCACCGTATCTTCAAATCGCACTTGACGTTACGGACATCGAAAAAGCAAAAGACATCCTGCAGCGACTCCCAGCTAGCGACAGAATCATACTTGAAGCCGGAACTCCGCTCGTCAAGAAGTATGGGACTGGAATTGTGCATGAGTTGCGAGCTTTCGCCAAGGATTCATTCATTGTAGCGGACCTGAAGACCCTTGACGTAGGCCAAGTTGAAGTTGATGTTGCCTTCGAAGAGACTGCAGATGCAGTGGTCGCCTCGGGGCTGGCCTCGAAAGAGACCGTAGACAAGTTCATCTACGAAGCAAAGAGGCTCGGCGTCTACTCTGTTGTCGACATGATGGATGTATCAGACCCCTTACGTGTGCTGGGAACATACAAGCAGCCTCCGGATGTCGTGATCATCCACAGAGGAATCGATGAGGAGAAAGGCGGAGGTCCAAGATGGAGCCTAGTCGGCGAGATCAAGAAGGCCGTCAAGGAAGGTAAGACACTCGTTGCCGTCGCTGGGGGAATAGAACCAAGTAACCTCAAGAGCGCCTTGGATGCGCAGGCGGATATCGTCATCGTGGGGCGATACATTACTCAATCGAGGGATGTCAATCGCGCGGCCAGAGACTTCCTAGACCAGCTCGGCCCCGACATCGATCTCTTCAGAGTACATGTGGAATAGCAGGAATCAGCCTATGCGGCGGGCCTTCGTACCTTCTCGGTCTGGAGAGTAGCTAGAGAGTACCTTCACAGGCTGGGCGGTCGTAAGTCTAGCGATCGATCTCTTTGCAAGCGAACAGGTCATATCTGAGTCTTAGCATCATGACGGAGGCGGCGCCGTGAAATGGAAGTCCTGAAAACCGGCACAATAGTCGGCATAATGCAAAGTGAGGATCCTGTGAAGGTCCGCGTTCAAGTGAAGCTAGATGAAGAGACACTCGAACAGCGAGTTAGACCATATCCGCAATCAGAACAAGAGAGGATGACCCAGCAGATGACGGAGAATATTGCGAAGCAACTTCGCACGGCAATTCCTGGCGCACTCGTAATGGGTCCCGGTTTTGCTGGGGCCCAAGGATCTAATTACGAAGAATGGCTCGTTCCGGCGGATCAAGCTTCGAAGCTATCCATCGGTAAGAGAGTTAGGGTCAGCCTAGAACTGTTAGACGAAGACTAGACAATATGGGGCCTCGTTCCGGGATCGTCTGCGTCAGATAGGTCCAGCCCCGCCTTCTTCTCTCGAGGCAAACAATCGATAAATAGGTCCTTACGTTACGTTCGCGCCCACCAAGTGGACCCCAACGAACACCCGAGTGTTCTTCGTGACCGATGTTCACGGGTCAGGGAGATGTTTCAGAAAGTTCCTGAACGCTGGGAAGTTCTACAAAGCGAACGCGGTGATGCTCGCAGGCGACATCACCGGAAAGATGATAGTCATAGTCACCATTGTCAAGCAGCCTGACGGGACATACTTGTCCTCTTACGCCGGATCGGATATTCGATGCAAATCAGAGGCTGAAGTACAGGATTTAGAGAAGTCGATACGAGACTCGGGTTACTATCCTTATCGAACAGAGCCAAACGAGATGGCATTGCTCGAAGCCGACAAAAGCAAGGTGAATGAACTCTTCACAAAACTAATGGTTGATACGGTCGTAAGATGGGTTCAGATGGCTGAGGAGCGCTTGCGCGACACGAGTATCAAGTGTTTCATCTCGGCTGGAAACGACGACAGATGGGAAGTCGATGACGCTCTCAACAAGTCAACGACAATTATCAATCCTCAAGAGAAGGTTGTCGATCTGGACCAGCATCATGAGATGATAACCCTCGGGTTAACCAATCGCACTCCGTGGAATAGTCCTAGGGAGTTTGAGGAAGCAGAGCTTGCGGAAAGGATTGACAAGATGGCTGCAGGCGTTAAGAATATGGAGAGTTGCATATTCAATCTTCATTGTCCTCCGTACGGGACAGTCATTGACCCTGCGCCGAAACTTGACGAGACACTCAAGCCAGTGCTGTCGGGAGGCCAAATGGTCATGGCGCCGGCCGGCAGCACCGCGGTCCGTGACGCTATAAAGAAGTATCAACCATTGGCTGGATTTCACGGTCACATTCACGAGTCAAAAGGAGTAGCCTCTATCGGCCGAACCAAATGCTTCAACCCAGGCAGCGAATATGGGGAAGGAGTCCTCCGCGGTCTCCTAGTTGACCTCACAGAGAAGGAAATTAAGAGCTACCTGTTCACGTCCGGCTAGAGTAGAGCGGCCACTTCATAGTCGGCAGTACGTCCCCGGAAAGCTTTAACGTTCATTGCACAGGGAAACTCTGTTTGGGTAGCGTAGCTTGACCGAAGAGAGAATCATCAAAATGCCTCCTGAATGGGAAGGAGTTGTTCCAACGGAAGCTTTCCTAGAGCAGGGACGGAAGATCATTGATGAGGCAACGAAAGCAAAGATTCCGCTTAGGTTGATCGGGGGCGTCGCTATTCGAGTGCATAGCAGCGAGCATGCGGATTTCGCGAAGAGGCTAGGCAGGCTCGGTCCCAATGAGCAGGAATACACGGACCTCGATTTCATGTCATATATGAAATTCCGAGACAACGTGCGCAAATTCTTCGAGTCAGTTGGATACCGCAAGAGACGGACAACGCTGTCTTCTGCAGCAACGCAGCGCCACATATACTTCCACCCAGATGGGTGGTTCTACGCCGATGTCTTCTTCGATAAGCTTCTGGCTGCGAACCACCCGCTTGATTTCAGAGGCAGGCTTGAGCTGGACTCCCCCACAATCTCTCTTGCCGACCTACTGCTTGAGAAACTGCAGATAGTCTCCTTCAGCGAGAAGGATCTCAAGGATACACTGCTGCTTCTCCGAGTCCACTCCTTGGGCGAGGGGCAGGCACCAGAAGTTATTGATATGCGCTATGTTGCGCCGCTCCTCGCGAAGGACTGGGGGTTCTGGTACACTGTCACGACGAACCTGAACGGCTTGCGCAAAGCTGTTTCGGAGATGGCCGAGTTGAACGGGACAGAGAAGAGTGACATAACCTCAAAGATCTCCAAGCTCCTTGAAAGAATTGAGAACGAGCCCAAGACCACTGGCTGGAAGATGCGATCGACGATCGGAGCTAGGAAGAGATGGTACGAACCGGTAGAGACTTCTCAGACCGTAGGAGAATTCGGTATCTGGAGACTCTAGCTTAGGCACGCAAACCTATACTAGTTAACGATCTCCTTATCGGCTTCCGGAAGCTCGTACTAGGGAACCTTCTCTCCTACTCTCGCCCTGACTTTCCACTCTATAGTCTTGGGTGCTTCCTCGATCATTGCAAGGATCTGCTGTGCTCGATCCTTGACCACCTGTTGTTGCTCCGGCGTGAGTCCGTAGGCGTCAAGAGCGCCCAGGAGGTTGTGAATCATCTGCTCGAAAGTCATGTAGATACCCCAGTCACCAGAGGTGAGTCTTGTTAAGTAAGCACCGTTGGTGACTTCACGTTCGTATTTCGTCACAACCGCACGATCAAGAAGCGGACACATCAGATCCTTGTATTCGCGTTCTGTCATCTGTACGACTTGGAGCTTCGTCGCCACTAAACCATCCAGAGAAAGCGTGTATAGGTCGATCTCGAGCTGGTCTTTGAAGTTGAACTCGTGGCACATCTTGAAGACATCGAGGAATGTGTCGGCGCGGCGTTCATGCTCTAAATCATTGAAGACAAGTCGAGTATCGCCGTGCGTCGCGTTGAATCGATCCCTTGGGGTATACCCCAGATCCAAGAAAAGCTTCTTGATGAGCTTGGACTGTTTGGCATGCCCGACCAAGTCGACATCAACGTATCTTCGAGTGAGCGGAGGTTTCTCGGCACTGTTACAGTGGAAACGAATAGCCATGCCGCCCACAAGGTGAAGCACGATCTTGCGTTCTTGAGCCAAGCTTAGTATTCTTTTTGTCTCTTCATGGATGTCTTTGATAGGCACGATCTGACATCTCTTGGAGTCTTTCTTGTGCTAGCTGGGCATGCTTCGTGCGGTCGCTCTAGTGAGCAATGGGCATTTTAGCTTTCCTAGGGCCTTCCCAGAGTTGTGCAATCAATGCCGAGTATGTAGGCCAACTTAGATATGCTCCCTCTGAGGTCTCCCGGCACTAATGCCCAGTGCTGAGTTGTCCCAATCGTCGTGGTTGTGCCAAAGAAGGACTTCAGAGGGATGTCCAACCTGACGAGTGCATTCGGGTAGCCTTCCAGTCTTCCCTTGGCTGGCAAGGCCTCACCTTTCGCAGCAACAAAGTGAAGCCCCTTTTGGTCGCTTGTGATCGTCAGGAGTGTGACGGGCCCTGGTTTCACACTGAACGCCATCCATACTCCCGCCCTTTCACTCGGGTATTCGTAGTCAGGGGTAATCGTAACGGCCGAACGATTCTCCGCGAGTCTGATATCGTGCATGCCGGCGTGCCCGACAAGGATCTGGTTCTGCTGCTCATCGTACGTGAAGATCTCTGTGAACATGGTGGGCCGGCCTGAAAGTCTTGCGAGTATGAGCTGAGCCAGAGTGCCCAGCAGGTCACCCTCCATACCGACGACCACCCCACGCTCGAAGACAGAGGGAATGTAGAGACAAGGTCTACACTTCAGCGCAGCGTGGAGCTCGTCACTGCAATCACCGATAGAAATGGCGTCAAAGCGTTGATCCTCGTTGATCCTAGCTAGGCCGAGTGAGATTCTGGTCGCCTCCGAGAGCCCTTGAGATGAAACCTTGGATGAGACCTGAATCTCACGGAGCCCGTCGATGTAGCTTCTGACCTCTGCTTCTTTGACTAATGCTGCTGCCGAGGCTAGTTGGTTCACTGATATGTAGACGATATCAAGTCCGAGTTTGCTCATCAGGTGGAATTCGTCTACCCAAGTGTTCGTCATGACATGGTATCTGTGCGGGAGCAGGCCGATCCTTGCGTGTCTAAGACTTGTCGCGACTGCGGCTGCTGCAAGGAAGTCCTGGATTTCTTGGAGTGTTGCTTTCTCGGCATGATTTCCCAAAACGAACGTGAACTTCCTTCCGGAACGTCTCAGTGCTCCTGAGATTTGCTGCGCGCCGACTGGTCCGCTCCACCTTACCAGCTCGAGTGCGGTGAGGCTTTCGGGAAGAGTGGTGCCTGGTGTCCAGCACCAAAGTAGTAGTGGAGTGTCTCTTAGCTCTTCGAGGACTCTAAGGAGAGGTTGGTCCTCACTCCACATTGCACAGCAGACAACCAAACCATCCACATTCGCTTCTTTGAACTTGGCCGCAGCAGACTTCGCGGACTCCTCAGTAGTGACTAGGCCTGCGCTGATGAGTTCATGGGATGTGCCTAGGCTAGCTTCAATGCGCTTGATCAGCGATTCAGCTTCTTCGGTGAAGCGGGAGTCACACATCTTAGTGTCCCAGAACCATCTGGCGGCAAGTGCAAGAAACCCAATCCTGACCAAGTCACTATCCCTTACTAGTACTGCATTCGGTCCTTCAGAGCTGACCAAGCTACACTCATAACGTTTTTCGAGTGAATCGTTTTGCCTGCAGAGTATGCCATCTGATAGTTCTGATGCTAGGTTGCGCACATGGAAAGAAAAGAGGTAAGGAGTAGGTTCGGGTCGCTTGACCTTCTATTCTGGTGGTACTTTGGAAGATCATGTCAATGCCTTGTCTCTTCCGGTATGCTCGGGCTATTGGATGCCTGAGTAAATGCAATGATTGCTGCTCCGAGGATGACCCGCCCAACGCCGGTTCCAGCGAAGCCGAATGCCAACGATCGTTGTGATAGGAGCGCTTGCCAGCTTCCGGTTCTTCACGGGAGAGGTCGCCAATAATCCCTTCCTAAAAAGGCAACAAGGCAACGGCCATGCATAGCGCGTGTTTTCTGCGAGAGTTGGATCCTATCCAACGGCTGACTGTTCAGATTCTATGACGCCACTAGCTTCTTGAAGAGCTCGACGGCATCGACGGCATTGTCGCTGTAGCCATCTGCTCCTATTTCACGTGCCCATTCAGGGGTAACTGCAGCTCCGCCAACAGCAACTTTCACATTCTTCCGGATGCCGGCCTTCTCGATTGCTTGCACCGTATTCTTCTGTTCCGGGGTCGTCACGGTAAGCAATGCTGACATGGCAACTATCTGTCCGTTTGACTCCTTGGTCTTATCCACGAACTTCTCAGGGGGTACGTCCGCACCAAGGTCATTTACCTCGAAACCCGCTGCTTCCAGCATCACCGCAACTATGTTCTTGCCTATGTCGTGGATGTCTCCTCGGACCGTTCCGATGACCACAATTCCGGTACTCTTCCGCTGCAATTTGCGCTTGAGGATGATTGGTCTGAGGATTTCGACCCCTGCTTTCATTGCTTCTCCTGCCATGACAAGCTCTGTGAGGAAGGCTTCGCCTGCGGCGAATTTGTCCCCGATCGTGCGAACGCCTTTCGCCAGACCATCATCAATCGCTTCGATAGGGTCAATTCCAAGTCGAATCGCCTCTTGAGCGTTAGCTCTAACTCGGTCTACATCCAAGTCAAGCACTGCTTTCCTCAGGTTCTCGATGACATCAGACTTCGAACTCATCTCGGTAGTACCCCTATTCAAGCGCGCCACACACTGCAGGTTCTACCAATATTAGCCTTGGTCTTTCATTTGCATCGCCAGTCCATTTGGTGGAAGAGAACTTGATCGTTCCGAATTCAATGCTTAAATTCGGAACGCGAATCAAGCGGGAGCGGGTAGGAGTAAACATGGAGAACGAAATCAAAGTGGTTCTCTTCGGAGTAGGACCTCTCGGAGTAGCCATAGCCAAAGCAATGCTCGAGAGAAAAGGAATGAAAATCGTCGGCGCAGTAGATACTGCCAAAGATGTCGTAGGAAAAGACCTGGGTAAGATACTCGAGATAAACAACACACTAGGTGTGACGGTGACAGATGATGTTCTGGGCTCACTCTCCAAAATCAAAGCCAACGTAGCGATCATAGCGACGAAATCTTCGGTGGAAGGCATCTACCCCGAGTTGACAATGTGCATCAAGTCCGGAATCAACGTAGTCTCAACATGCGAGGAATTGTCCTACCCATACTATAAACAGCCGCAGTTGTCAGCCGAAATCGATGAACTTGCGAAGAAACATGGCGTCGTAGTCCTCGGGACGGGCATAAACCCCGGGTATCTCATGGACGCGTTGCCGATAACACTCACAGGCCCATGTCTGCGTGTGGACAGCATCAGAGTGACAAGAATGATGGACTCCTCCAAGCGTAGGATTCCATTTCAGAAGAAAATTGGGACGGGCCTTGCTCCCGAACAATTCGAGAAGAATATTCGTGAGAAGGTCATAACCGGGCACGTAGGTCTAGTTGAGTCAATAGCTCATATCGCCGCGGCTCTTGGATGGACGCTCGATTCAATAGTAGAGTTCCCACCTGAACCTGTCATAGCCAAGAAAGAGACAACGACTCCATACACCACAGTTAAGCCCGGCTGTGTCGCGGGTTTGAAGAGCTTGGCGCACGGAATCAAAGGCGGGAAGCCTGTCATAGTACTGGAGTTTATTGCGAACGCACTGGTAGAGGAGGAATACGATGCGATCTCGATCGAGGGAATTCCCAACGTGAACCAGAAAATCATCGGCGGAGTCCATGGAGATGTCGGAACAGTCGCAGTCGTACTCAACATGATCCCTAAGGTGTTAAATGCCGCACCAGGTCTAGCTACCATGAAAGACCTGCCTCTGCCCTCGGCACTTAACGAGGACTTGAGAGTCTACCTGCGTTCTTATAGCTCCTGATGTAGTGAAAAGAACTGCTGCAGCGCTGTCGCAGATCAATAGCGAAGGGCCCGGCTCGAGGAATTGTTAGGGTCAGACGGAGGTCTTCGCTTCATCGATTCTCGTATGAACGATCTCATAGTATACTAGTCGCCTAATCAACGGTCGTGGTTTTTTTTGGCGATCATCCTGCTTGAACAGGGAATACCCGTATGACCAGTTGTGAGGGTCAGATCAGGTGCACTGTGCTGAACTTTCGTCGGCCTTTATCGTCATGTTTGAATAGCAGACGAACTGCGCATTGTCGAGCCTATCAAACTTGCAGCCAAGATGGTTGAAGTCAAGATCGCCCTGAAACGTTGGTCGCTGATTGCTATTTCTGTTTGTGCATCTTGCGTGTTTCGCGATAGTTACTAGACCCTCAGCGTGGCTACTAGTTCCGGAAGGATCTTTCCATTCGAGACTATGACCTCCGTTGCGCCCAACTGCAACGGATTGCCCCTGAAGTCGGTGGCCTTGCCTCCCGCCTCCTCGACAATCACAACTCCGGCCGCAACATCAACGACTTTCGTCTTGTGCCATATCCTTGCATCTGCAACTCCAGACGCGACTAGGCAAGCATCGGTAGCTGCTGAGCCGGAGATTCGCACTGTGAAGATCCTCGGGTAAAGTCTCTGCAGGTTCGGGAACATATCGTCTCTCTTGTGGAACTGATTGTCGTACAGGAGCAGGGCGTCGCTCAACTTACCTCTGTCAGACACGTGAGTTGGCTGCCCGTTCAAGAATGCGCCTTTGCCTCTCTCCGCATAGTACATCTTGTCGTGAACTGGGTCGTATATTGCGCCAAGAATCAATTGGCCGCCGCGAGCCAGCGCGATCGAGGTATTGAAGAATGGTACCCCATAGGCGTAGTTGTGTGTGCCGTCAAGCGGGTCCACAATCCACACGTAGTCTTCTGCTGTGTATTTCTCCTTGCCAAGTTCCTCGGATTCGAATTTGTGGCTTGGAAACTTCTCTCTGATGGTTTTCAAGATGACGCCTTCAGATTCGACGTCAACGTTCGTAACGAGTTCCTTCGCTTCCTTTTGGTGAACTTGTTTCTTCTTCTCGAAGTTCTCCATCAGTATCTTTCCGGCTTTTTTTGAGGC